>BNJS01000347.1_pt1 | contig 200688 bp, 227 predicted proteins | sample 8540461 | NCBI WGS metagenome assembly BNJS01 (sample SAMD00202454, study PRJDB9452) | human saliva metagenome | isolation source: human saliva | place: Japan
GATTATCGCGACAATTACCGCGACGACCAGTGACACCACGACAAGCGCATCATATCCGCCGCTAACAGTCTTCTGCATACAACGACAAGGGATATTTTTCTGTAGAACATTGTAACGCGTCAAACCGAACACAATCATCAGCATCCCAAGATCCAATGTCAAGCACCACGGACAAAGCACACCAATTTCGACGTAGCTCATATAAAACATCCAAATAGCAAATATTATTCCGATAATAGCACCAGCCTGCGCCGCCTGCATAAACCACTTTGGAAACTTCGCTCCCGATAATAATGACACTGCAATTGTTACCATAACAGGCAAAGCCATCACGCCGATGAAACTATTTGGAAATCCTAAAATAGCCGCCGACCAATGGTTTGCTACTGCCGAACAACTCAGGGCCGAGCTAAAATCGCAACTTAATACAGCGTGAGAGTTTTTTGCTAATTCTAAAGCTTCGATAGACAGTACGAATGATGCCAATAACCCCAGCCCACTACCGACAAGCATTATAAACGTCGCCAAATTTTGCTTTTTCAAATCTTTGTGAAATAGCCAGTTTTTGATTTTATTAAACATAAAAACTCACTTCACTAATTGTTGGTAGTGGCAAGCCGCGCCATAGATTTTGCAATTGACCACTGTCGCTTACAGCGATAATTGTTGGATATTCTACAATGTCATAAACTTCACAAAAATTATTACCTTCTGCAGAATCAGGACTCATTTCCTCTAAAACCTGACCAGTTTGTCGACTAAAATCACGTAGAAAATCTGACACTTGACGCGCATAATCGCTTTCTGAACGATAAACAACAACCACTCGCATTATGAATCCCGTTCGCTTTTACTGCGTCGTTTCGCTAAAATCTCCACAAAGTCATCCAGCGTCTTAAACTCATAAAAGACGCTAGCAAAACGCACGTATGCCACCTCATTGCATTTCTCTAGTTCATCCAAAACCTGATCACCAATCTGTTTTGAAGTGACTTCTGACTCACCTAGCGCATACAAAGAATCTTCAACCGCCGTGATGATATTGTCGACATCCTCGTCAGACTTGAAAAACTTTCCAACCGAACGACGTGTTGCATTTGCCAACTTCACACGATCAAACAGTTCACGGTCGCCGTTCTTTTTTATAACTGCCAAGTTGGGCTTTTCGACTCGCTCATAAGTAGTAAATCGCTTGCCGTCTGGAGTTTCCCTGCGACGACGAATTGCCACACCATCAGAAACTTCACGCGATTCGATAACGCGACTATTGCCGATATTAAATACCATTTTGTTTACTCCTTATTCTTCTTTCGTCGCCTAAGAAATGCTGGCGTATCATCTTCGTCATCGTCAGCTTCAACTGTTGGATTATCCCAAATATTAGTCTCCGGCTCAGCCGCAAAACTCTCGGCCGCCTCTTCCTTGTCCAATTCCAAGTCAATATTCTTGACCATTTCATCGTCAACTTCTGTTTCAGCAGGTCTTGCATCATCACCTACAGTAAGGCTAACTTCTTGCTGGTGAAATGTATCACTATCAAATCCCGTCGCAATCACGGTAATGACAAGCTCATCTTCCATCTCAGGCTTCAAAGTCGCACCAAGATAATGTTGGCATTCGGACTGACTGCGCTAGTAATAATTTCTGCCGCTTCCTGAATTTCTGCCATGCTCATGTCATAACCACCAGTGACGTTGAACAGAACACCCTTGGCGCCATCAATTGAGACTTCAATTAGCGGACTCTCAATGGCTTGTTGCGCCGCCTGAACCGCTCGGTCATCACCGCTCGCTCGTCCAATTCCCATCAGAGCCGAACCGGCATTACTCATAATTGCCTTAACGTCAGCAAAGTCAAGGTTAATCAAACCATGCTCGGTAATCAGCTCAGAGATACCCTGAACACCCTGCCTTAAAACATCATCAGCAATCTTAAATGTCTCCAATAGTGGTGTTCGACGATCAATAGTTTGCAACAATCTATCGTTTGGAATTGTAATCAAAGTATCAACTTCGCGTCCCAAGTGAGAGATTGCCCAATCTGCATTTACTCGGCGCTTCTCACCTTCAAAGCTAAACGGTCGAGTTGCTACGCCAACCACCAAAATGCCTAGTTCACGCGCTACTTCCGCCACAACATATCCAGCTCCGGAGCCAGTTCCACCACCAGCACCAATTGTCACAAACACCATGTCTGCACCCTCTAAGGCTTCTCTAATTTCATCACGTGACTCATTGGCCGCAGCTTCACCAACAGTAGGATCCGCACCGGCGCCCAAGCCATTAGTTGCATCACGACCAAGGTGAATTTTTATGTCAGCTTTAGAATTATGCAACGCCTGAGCGTCTGTATTCATAGCGATAAATTGAACACCTGTCAGACCGGCATCTTTCATTCGATTTATAGCTGAACCACCAGCACCGCCAACACCGACGACTTTTATACTGGCAAATGTTTGAACTTCACTTGGTTGTATTTGCGGCATATATTCCCTCTCTTAATCCTTACATAAAGTATATCATTTATTTAAATCTAGCGAAAATATTCTTAAGCAGACCGCCAGCTTTTTTAGTTACATCATGTGCTCCAACTAGTGGTTTCACATGCTGGGGAGCGTCCATGGTGTCAATAAGCATCAAGCCAACAGCAGCCGAAAACTCCGCGCCTTTTACTTCATCACTAGCCCCGCTATATCCAGCCGGAACACCCAAACGCGCCGCCACACTCAATTGATCCTTAGTAAATTCAACCATTCCTTTGACTTTAGCTGCACCACCAACCAGAATAACGCCACTCGGCAGCTTACCTAATCGTCCAGCACGCTTTAACTCCTTAGCAATTGCCTCAAAAATCTCTTCATAGCGCGCCTGAACTATTTCATCAATTTCCTCTTGATTGAACTTGTGTATCTGCTTTTCAATCTTTGTCTCAACTTCGCCCAGAGCCTCGCCGCCAAATCGAGCATGTGCCAATTTAACAACTTCCGCAATTTCCGGATCCGTCCTAAGCCCAATAGCCAAATCGTTCGTTACATTCTGACCGCCCATTGGAATAACTGCCAAATGCTGTAAATCACCTTCTTCATAAACAGCAACTCCAGTAGTCGCCGCCCCAAAATCAATTACCGCCACACCATTTTCTCGCTGACTCTCCGTAAGAACAGATTGAGCTGCCGCCAAAACCGACGGAACAACAGATACCGCCTCAACTTTTGCCATCTCTGCAGACTTCTGTAAATTTGCAACATGAGGCACCAAACCAGACACCACATTAGCTTTAATTTCTAATCGCGCACCAGTCATGCCAACTGGATCTTTGATATTATCCTGCCCATCTAATCTATAAGCATGCGCAATGATATCCAAAATCTCTCGATTCTGAGGCACCTTACCGGTTGTTGCTACTTCCTCTAATCGTAAAACGTCATCAGTCGTAACTTCATTATTAACCGTACCTACTGTAATCATTCCGTCGGCTTTTGTACTTAGTAAATGCGAACCATTAATACTTAATGTTGCCGCATTAACTTGATGTCCACTCATTCTCTCAGCAGACTCCAAGGCCTTATCAATTGCCTCAGCTGGACCACTCAAATTAGTCACAACGCCTTTTCGCATTCCGCTATTCGGCGCTTCACCGACGCCAACAATTTTTGGCGCACCATTTTCTGTGTCAATATAACCAACGACACAGCGCACGTTTTTCGTGCCAATATCAATTCCTACCACATATCGAGATTGCTCCTGCATGAGTTTAATTATACAGGTTATGGCTATAGTTTGGCAAGCCAATTGCCGCATTGCTGCCAAAAAATATTTCTGCTACAATGTCCTCACAATGAAAAACATAAACGGTTTTACTCTTGTCGAGCTTATTATAGGCATTTGCGTTATCGGTATTCTTACGGGAATTGCCACTATATCATATTCTAAGTTCAGAGAGAACGCGTATGACGCGGCTGCAAAAGAGACATTACATCAAGTCGAAACTGCTTTTAAATCATACGTAGCCGGTGGAAATAAAGTTCCCTTAAGGTATTATAAACCGCTTGGATTTTACGATAGTCCTGGTGGAGGATATACTGATTTAGGCATAAAAATATTTAACGGCGGCGGTATTGGTCGCGCTATGCATCAGGCCAATTACCTTCCAGACAACTTATTAAATACCCTAAAAAATGGTCCAACAAAGGACACTTCGCTAAAAAATAATATTGGATACAGAGAGTGTGGCAAAAATAAAGTATTTTTCTACATTGAAGTATATAATGACGGAATCGAACAAAAACAGATGCGCAAAAAGATGGACGATCTAAAATGCAGTGAAAAAACAGATCTAGATTGGCAAGCTGAGCACGGCGTAACTCGTTATGCTGGCGGATGGGGTGGCGGCGATCTTGCCACCCGTCCCCGATATATAGTCGCCGAGATAGATTTTGATAACGAACCTCTAGATTCAGATTAACAGTTAAAGCTTCGTTAGAATTTCAGCACCAGTTTCGGTAATCAATACCGTATGCTCAAAATGCGCACCCAGACTGCCGTCTTTCATACTAATTGTCCAGCCATCACCGTCGGTGATAATTTTCTCACCGCCCAAGCTCGCCATCGGTTCAATTGCAATTGTGTCGCCAGCGTGCAATATCGGACCAGTTCCTCGCCTGCCGTAATTCGGAATTTCTGGCTCCATATGCATACTCAGCCCCACGCCATGACCAACTAATTCACGGATTATACCAAGTTTTGCCTTCTTCAGTACAGCTTCCACTCCCGCTGAAATGTCGCCAACTCGCGTTCCATCGCCAGTTATCGCGTCAATTCCAGCATATAAACTCTGTTCTGTTGCATGCAATAAATGTTTCTTCGCGCCCTTAGGCTCTTCATCGACAACCATAGTAAAAGCACTATCCGTCTTCATTCCACGATAGCCAATTACCAAATCGAAACTAACCACATCGCCCTTTTCAAAAACATATTCGGTCGGTAAAGAATGCACCAATTGCTCGTTCGTCGATATACAAATCACTCCCGGAAACTTCACTTCGTCCGTAAGATAAGTCGCCTCTGCGCCAAAATCTTTAATTCGCTTAGCTACAAAATCATTAGCGTCCAGCTCACTCATTCCAGCCGTTACGGATTTTTTCAATTCATCATAAATTGTCGCAAGCATTTTGCCGCACTCGCGCATATCTCTCATCTGTTGTGGCGTTTTTTCTCCAGTGATCAATTGGCTCATTTTACACCCTCAACAATGCCGCGACTAACCAGCTCTCTCTCAATTTCATCATGAACTTGCCCGACAGTTCCAACGCCGCTCATATGTACAATTGGAACACCGTTTTCATTTAGATAATCCAAAATTGGGTAAATTTCACCTCGATAAATACTGAGTCGCTTGTCGATTGCTTCAGGCGTGTCGTCAACTCGACCGCGAACCCTCAAACGCTCCAGAATTTCATCGCGCGGAACTTCCAGCACAATCACCAACTTAACGTCTTTTCCATGATGTGAACGCGACTCAATCAGCCATTTAGCTTGCTCTAATTGCCTTGGATAGCCATCCAAAATCACGCCATTAATATCCTTAGCTTTATTAAGAGCCTCGCCCATCAAACCGTTGATAGTTTCTACTGGCACTAGTTCGCCAGATTGCATACGATGAATCAATTCGCCATCATGTGTGTCGCGAAGCAGCTGCCCGGCACTAAGCCAACGCCAACCATGTCGTGCCGCTAAAATTTGCCCCTGCACACTCTTACCAGCACCCGCCGGCCCAAAAAATACAATCATTTTTTCCTCCTATTTTGTGAGTTTTTCTTTAACAATTTTTGCTACCAACGCGCCATCCGCAGCATTGCCGACTTTACTTTTTACCGCGCCAATAACTTGTCCCATTTTCTGAATTGAGACATCGTCCATGCCCGCAATAACTTCTTCTACAATCTTTGAGATTTCCGCTTCGCCAAGTTGCTCTGGCAAATTCTCGTAAAATTTCCGCTTCTTTTTCTTCAGGTTCCGCCAACTCCGCACGGTCATTCTTTCGATATAAATCCGCACTTTCGACACGCTTTTTCACTTCTCGAGCAACGACTTTTTCAATTTCAGCATCATCCAAGCCGTCTTCTCGCTTGCCCAAAGAAACTTCTTCGTTTAAGATTGCTGCCTTTAGATTACGCAAAACATCACCACGAAAACGATCGCCGCTCAATAGAGCGGCTTTCATTTCACTAGTAATGCGCTCTTTTAGCGCAGACATTAACGCACCCCTAGGCGCATTTTTGCCGTTTTTTCAGCTCGTCGCTCGCGGCGAATAATAGCTTTTTTACGACGCTCGGTCTTTGAAATTGGTTTTTCAAAACGCATAACGCTCTTAGCGCGAGCCAAAACACCGCTTTGTAGAACCCTGCGGTTGAAACGACGAATGATATTTTCGTTCGCTTCCTTCTGATCTTTACGTGTTACTTGTACCATACTGCAAACATTATAACAGATAAGAAAGTATTTGCCAACTAGATTTGATATAAAAAAAATAACGCAACATTTGATATAAAAAACGCAGCATCTACACCCCAGAGATATGTAGTAATCGCCCTTCAACTGACTTCATTCCTTGCCATTCATTTACAGTCGGCTGGAACCAAGCAGACACTTCGTCGCCCACTTCACGGAAAAATTCTTCTGGCGCATTAAAAGCCAGCATTTGCAGCGCAACGTCATTTTTATCACGTAAGGTCAATTTCACGTGTTGCCCATCCGCACCCATTCTCCTCACATTTAAAACCGTCGCTTCAGTTATTTTCAATATAGGCTCCGCGTTACCATTGCCAAATGGTTCCATCTTCGCCAAATTATCAATCAGCTCCTCATTAATTTCCGAAAAATCGTCAATCTCAACGTCAGCTCTCGGCAACAAATATAATTCCTGATTTTTTAATTGCAGCGAATCGTAAAACTCATTCACCCGCCTACGAAAATCGTCAATTCTCTCAGTCGCCAACGTCACACCAGCTGCCGCTCCGTGACCGCCGCCTTTAATGATAATGTCGTCAGCCGCGCGAACCGCGTCAGCCGCGGAAAAATCACCAAAACTTCGCGCCGAACCCGTAGCCTCATCGCCACGCTCACCAATTATAAAAACCGGCTTCTTATATTTCTCAACCAACTTTGACGCCACAATTCCGATAACCCCGTGATTCCAATTTCCGCTATTCACCACCAAAACTCGATCATCAGTCATATTGTCCGCCTGCTGACAAGCTTCGTCAAAAATCTCATCCTGAATACTACGGCGTTTGATATTCAATTCTTCCAGCTTTCGCTAGCCTCCAATGCTTCCAAACCATCACTCGCCGTCAGCATATCCAAGGCGTATTGCGCCGTCTCCAATCTACCCGCCGCGTTCATTCGCGGACCCAAGCCAAATCCCAAATGCCTAGCATTAACCTTCTCCGGCTCAATTCCCGCCACCGACATCAATGCCTTCAAACCAGGACGCCTCTGCTTTTTCAAAACCTCCAAGCCCCAATAGACATTCGCCCTATTTTCATCCGCCAGCGTAACTATGTCGCAAACCGTTCCCAGCGCCACCAGATCCAATAGCCACTTCTCGTAACCATCTGGCAACCCGTCCAGTTCGGTTTGTAGAGCCTGCACCAGCTTGAACGCCACGCCCGCACCACACAAATCGCGAAACGGATATTTATGACCAGGAAACTTCGGATTAACCGCAGCAACGCTCGGCGGTGGAGTCTCAGCAACATTATGGTGATCGGTCACCACCGTATCAATCCCCAAACTCGACGCGTATTCAATTTCCGCATGGCATAAACTTCCCGTATCAACCGTAACAATTAAATCCGCACCCATATTCCGTACCTTATCAACTGCGCCCATCGTCATTCCGTAACCCTCAACAAACCGATTCGGAATAAATGCACCAACTTCCTTAAAGCCAAACTTACCAAACGCATCCAGTAAAATTGCCGTTGCGCTCAGCCCGTCAATATCGTAATCACCATAAATAACAATTTTCTCGCCCTCAGCGTGTGCCTTTTTCAAGCGGTCCACCGCTTTTCTCATATCTGGCAATAAAAATGGATCATGTTTTACTGACGCGTAATTCGGATGCAAAAATTCCTCACGCGCCGCACGCGTAGTTAAACCCCGAGCTGCTAAAATTTTCTCAAATAATGTCATTAGTCTTTATCAGCCATGCCACGCTTTGATCGCGCTGAATATTGCTGAGATTTAATCACCATACTTTGCAATTCCTTAAAAAAATTGGGAATTGTTTATTAGTGAAAATACGTACGTGAGTTACCTTGCTTTTTCACTCTGCAAAAAAATCCAACCTTTTCCAGTCGCTTCAATTCTCGTTGAATATTTCCAGGATCTTCCTTAATTAGCTTTGCTAATCCGCGAACATGTGTGTGAAAATCAGGATACTTAGCGTATACTACTACAATTTTTCGCCGCACCCTAGATGTAATAAAAACGTCTAACATAACCTCCCTAACGCATCTTTCTTAATTAAAGTTTATCACAATTTTACAACACCCGACAAGTTTTTTACTTCCAATTCAAAATAACCTGATTAATTTTCGCTATCGTTTCCTCTTTGGACGGCAATGTATTATCCTCATAATAATGATTTAATCCCATAAAATTCTCCTTCACGTCCAAGATATGCATTTCATCAACTGTCATGTGCAATTTATCCACCGCCGCCACGCCACAAAACGGCACCGCAATCACCAATTTCTCAATCCGAACAGACTTCAGAAAACTCAAAGCCACGTCCAAAACCGACAAATCATCACCAAAACCATCACTCGCTAAAATCACCACCCGATCCTTCAACATATCCTTATCGATGATTCCACCATCGCCCAAAAGTCTATTCATTTTCTGATGAGCCTCGCGCTTTTTCTCTTCCAGATAACCGTGAAATTCACTAGTATATTCATTAATTTCGCCGTCAGAAAATTGACTATTATACGTAAATTGCCCAGACTGTGACATCGCCCCGATGCTTAAACTTTCCCCAGGAATATCAATCCCCTCGCTCAACAACATCATGAGAACACAGTGAAGCTTCACTGCAATTTGCTCGCCGATCAGCACACCACCTTCGCCAATTGCGACCACTGCGCAGTTTTCATAGCGATACTTTTCCAGTACTTGATCAGCCAGAATTGCCCCAGCCTGCGAACGACTCTCAAAATACATATGCTTATTTTAGCATTTTTTTCGCGATATAATATAAACATGCATTACTATTTGGTTTCGCCAACAAGAATCGTCCGCGCCGACGCAAGTTCGTTTACGTATTCTTCAGAAGAAAGACTGCCGACCGGAATGATTGTTGCTATAGAAATCGGCAAAATCAATGCTATTGGTGTAGTTCTACAAGAAGTTCACCAACCCGATTTTGAAGTCAAGCCAATTAGTAAAATCGTTGAAGAATATCCCTTGCCAATCGAACTCGTTCAAACTGCTATATGGATGAGTAAATATTATGCCACACACCAAGCAACCGTATGGCAAACAATTTTACCCAGCGGATTATCCAAAAAAACGTCGCTCAATTAACCAATCCGCCTCTATTAATCAAATAGAAAATCGAACAAAAAAATGTATTCACTAATGAGCAAAAAAAGCAGCCCTCCAGGCCATCGAAAATCTCCATTCCGGAACAGTACTTTTTACACGGCGTAACTGGCTCAGGAAAAACTTTAGTGTACATAGAAGCCGTAAAACAAGTCTTAGAAGAAGAGCGATCGTCAATAATTTTAGTCCCCGAAATTGCCCTAACTTCACAACTAGTTGCTGAATTTTCCGCTCATCTGCCAAATGTCATAGTTACCCATTCTAAACAAACCGAAGCTCAACGATATGCAATCTGGAAAAGGGTTATTAGCTCAAACGATCCAGTAGTGATAATTGGTCCACGGTCTGCCCTTTTTGCGCCCGTGCAACAACTTGGGCTTGTGGTAATTGATGAGTGTCATGAACCGAGCTTCAAGCAGGAGCAATCCCCTCGATATTCAGCTCTCCGCGTCGCCTCAGTTCTTACAAATCAACATCGCGGCAAGCTAATTTTAGGTAGTGCCACTCCAGCAGTTGCCGACTATTACATTGCAAAAAAATCAAACACGCCAATCATTACAATGACAAAACCAGCAAGGCCAGACACCGTTCGCCCCAACGTTACGCTGGTCGATATGACAAAGCGCAACAATTTTACTCAACATCAATTCATCTCTGACCCACTTCTGAAATCTATAAACACAGCTCTATCAAAAAATGAGCAAGTTCTTATTTTTCACAATCGACGCGGCACAGCATCAATCACATTATGCGACAACTGCGGCTGGCAAGCTGGCTGCCCACGCTGTTTTATTCCGCTCACTCTACACGCGGATAGTCATAAATTGTCATGCCACATTTGTGGCTTTTCAACCAAAGTTCCTACTAGCTGTCCTGAATGTAAAAACGCCGACATCATCCACAAAGGTATCGGAACTAAGCGAATTGAAGACGAATTACAGAGGTTATTCCCGAACAAAAAAATTGCTCGATTTGATAAAGACACCGATTTGAAAGCTACCGTGGACGAGCGTTATGATGAACTGAAAAATGGCGAAATAGATATAATTATCGGTACGCAAGTTATCGCCAAAGGACTAGATTTGCCATATTTAACAGTCGTCGGAGTCATTCAAGCCGACACCGGACTTTCCCTCCCTGACTATTCATCGCCCGAACGAACATTTCAATTGCTCGCCCAAGTTGTCGGTCGCGTCGGCAGGTCAAGCACACCAACAGAAGTCGTCGTCCAGTCATATCAACCAAATCACCCATCCATCACGAACGGACTATCTCAAAACTATACAGAATTTTATCAAAGAACCATATCTCAACGACAAAAAACCAACTTTCCACCTTTTACTTACTTATTAAAACTAACTTGCGTTTATAAAACCGAAGCCGCCGCCATAAGGAACGCTAAAAAATTGTCCGAACTATTAAAATCCAATTTTGATAACATTGAAGTTTTTGGACCAACGCCCGCTTTTTATGAGCGTGTCCGTGATACGTATCGATGGCAAATTATAGTCAAAAGCCCCCGACGACAAGAGCTTCTTGACGCCTTGAACCTCCTACCGTCATCACACTGGCAGTACGAGCTTGACCCTGTAAGTCTACTGTAATTTCTGGTATAATTATAGCAATGACAAAAGACGATATTATCACATTACCAAATCCACATCTTCGCCAAAAATCATCAAAAATCCACGTTGTTACTAATGATGTTATAAAACTGGCAGACGAAATGACCGCAGCCGCACTCGATTGGGAAGATTCCAGACCTCACGAGATTAGCGCTGCCCTGGCTGCTGTGCAAGTCGACAAATTAGAGCGTGTTGTGATTGTTCGAGCCGACTTTGAAAGAAAATCAACTCGCGAATTCATCACTCTTATCAATCCAGAAATCGTGAAATATGAAGGCGAGATTGTTGAAGACTTTGAGGGTTGCTTAAGCGTTAAAAGCATTTACGGAAAAGTTCCTCGCTATAGTAAAATTCGTGTAAAAGCCATGAATTTAGACGGCGAGGAAGTGCGAATTAAGCCGAAGGATTTTTGGCGCGCGTATTGCAGCATGAGATAGACCACTGTAATGGATTAGTTTTTATAGACCACATTAAGGATAAAAAAGATGCTTTTTATACGCTCGACGAGAAAGGCGAGTTGCAACCGTTAGATTATGACAAAGATATCGCCAAAAATAGTATTCTTTGGGACTGAAAATTACAGTCTAATTACCTTAGAAGCTCTTGTTGAAGAGGGATTTAACGTTGTTTGCGTTATTACCAAACCTGACACCAAGCGCGGTCGTGGACACAAACTTACTGAACCTCCAGTAAAAATGTTCGCTAAATCTCACGGTATTCCAGTTCTACAACCAAACAAAGTTGATGAAATTACCGACTACATAAAACAGATTCAACCAGTAACGGGCGTTTTGGTTGCATACGGAAAAATCATTCCCCAGTCAATTATCGACTTATTTACCCCAGGAATTATCAATGTTCACCCTTCTCTACTACCAAAATATCGAGGACCTTCACCTATCGAATCAGCTATAGTCAATAGAGATACCGAAACTGGCGTATCGATAATGCAACTTGATAGTAAAATGGATGCCGGCCCTATATACGCCCAAACTCGACAACCCCTCACTAGAAAAGAATCAAAGTCCGAGCTGTACGACAAACTATTTCACGACGGCACTTCTCTGCTAATAAAAAACCTGCCAAACATCATCAATGGAAATCTTCAGCCAACACCACAGGATAATTCTCAGGCTTCATATTGTCAATTATTAAGCAAGGACGATTCGTGGCTCGATACGGAACGTATGACCGCCGCCGAAGCCGAAGCTCACGTTCGCGCACACCTAGGGTTTCCGCGTAGCCAAATGACAATTGACGATCGAGATATCATCATCACGAAATCTCATTGCGACAAAACTCCGAGTTCCCATCTTGATAAAAAATTTGCCGACGGCAACTATTTAATTATTGACGAGCTCATCGCGCCTAGTGGAAAAACAATGACCACTGAAGATTACCTAAGAGGCTACAAATAATAAAATAACCCCACATAAGGGGTTATTTTATTGTCCGCATAAAATTACGCTTGGGCTGAACCCAAGATAGCGTCTTTATTCGCTATAATTTCCTTTTTCAAGTCAGCCATAACCGCAGCTACGACATCACGATAATCTGGGCGGTTAACCTCTAACCACTTAGTAGCCGCAAATTCATCCTTCAAGCGCGGATCATCAATAGGCAAACCTGAAGCTTGTGACATTTTCTGCAACATTGGTTCCTGCTGATAATTAGGCGCATGTTTCATCAGAAAATCATCCACAGCACCAGGAGTTTTATCAATAATTCCCGCAAACTCCTCTAGTTGCGCATCACTCATACCCTGGCTTAGGCGCTCGCCAACTCGTAATTCCAGTTCGCCATAAATATGCTGCAAAAATGGCTTTCGCTGCTCTTCTGGCAACTGATCCAGCCCTAATTCTTTAAGAAATTCCTCATTCAGTTGGAACATAGTCCTCCTTTTCTTTCGTCTATATGCTTAGGTTAAATTATACCAGTAACTATTTGATATTACTATCCACGCACCATATTAAGCGCATCACTGTATAATTTTTGCAATTCAGCCATCGTCTCATTCATCGACGACTGAACAATTTCTGTTAAATCAATGTCATTATTTACGCACCAATTAAGCACCGCAGGAACATCATCTCCGTCCAGCAATACCATGAACTCATCCAGCCTCTCTTCACCAACAGTCAGTAAGACCTTCCTTGTAATCTTATCCCGTACACTGTTAGCGACGTCTTCCCTCATCTGCTCTTTTTTATCCGTCGGCAATGACCCAAAACCAGCTTGCTTTAAGAATTCGTCAGTAATTTCAAACATTTTTTATCTCCTTGTTTATTTTTATATTTTATCTATTAAACGTATTTATTCAATACCTTCAATACGTCCGCAGTAGCGCTAGATCCATCAACTTCCATCCATGTTCCGCCAGGGCCATCAAACCACTGTACGGTATGACCGTCAGCCATTGCCTTGTCAGCCAGGTTGTGAAGTTGATCCATTGCGTTTGCGTCGCCAAACTTCTCAGCAGCCCAGTCCCAAGGATAGTCATAAGAATCAAAATTTATTTCTGGTACATTTGGCGCCTCTGGAGTTGACGTACCTGTATCAACAGCTCCACTACCAGATTGTGGTACACTATCCCCAGTCGAATTAGCATCAATAGCCTCGCTACCAGATTGCGGTACACTATTTCCAGTAGCATAGGTAGAGCTCAGCCAATTTCCAGCAAGACCACCCAGACCAAAACCGATAGTATACTTAACCAAACCTGACCCTATTCGCCGATATAGATCCTCTTGACGCTTCACGCTCACGTCCTTTAATTCATCAACTGACATATCAACAGCACGATTCATTACATAATCAGCCTCCTTGCCAGCCATATCTTTAGCAAATGAAGAATCCAGGTAATCAGGGTGATTCTTGGCTATGCGATCTTCGCCACGACGCTCTTCAAGGATATTCTGCTTTAACGCGCCAGCAACTGCAAGTTTTGTGGCAACAAGAGTAGCCGTAGTAATAGGCCATCCAGCGAAGGCCGCCGTAGTAGTACCTACCGCAAAGCCAGCACCACCAAGTTTAAGCCACTGAGAGACTTTACCGCCCTTAGTAAACCATTCACCAACCTTAGCGGCATATTTTTTGAACTTATTACGCCCATCAAGCATCTCATCATACTTCTCAGATGTCCTCTTTGAAGTTTCTTGTGCATTTGCAAATACCGCCTGAGCTATTTCCGCCGCCAACCCAGCCTGCTTATCTGCGTCTTGTTTTGCTGCTTCGATTTCATCAGCAAACTTAATACGCATGTATTCCAATTCACTCTGCTTCAATTGTTCGGTAGCGGCCTCTAATTCATCTTGGCGCTTCTTTCCACCAAAGTAGTTCTTGAAGAAGTGAGTTTCAACGGCAATACTAGCCTTAGTGAACCTCTCCCTAGCAACCTTAAGGAGAGCAGCTTCCTCGTGTTCATCTACGCTCATCTCGGTTTTTTCGGTATTGGCTTTAGTGTCAGATTCATTCTTCTTTGGCTCATCGTCGCCATATTCAGCTTCGTCATATTCATTGCCAAGATACTTATCTCGCATAGCCTGTTCGTATGGAGTTAAGCCTTCTGGATTATCATTCTTCTTTGGCTCATCGTCGCCATATTCAGCTTCGTCATATTCATTGCCAAGATACTTATCTCGCATAGCCTGTTCGTATGGAGTTAAGCCTTCTGGATTATCATTCTTCTTTGGCTCATCGTCGCCATATTCAGCTTCGTCATACTCATTGCCAAGATACTTATCTCGCATAGCCTGTTCGTATGGAGTTAAGCCTTCTGGATTAGTGCGGTCGATAGTAGAACGTTTAGTGGCTGCATCCCTCGCCTTATCCTTCTGCTCATTTATAAATATATCAATAGGCGTAGGTTTAGGCGGCTCAGAAACTTCTGGCACCAAGCTATCATTAGCAGCATACTCATTAAAATCCCTGCCAATAATTGTCCTCCAAGTCTTTTTTGCCGCTTTCATTGCAGCCCGACCCATTTCTCTAAGCACAGACAACTTCTCGTAATTGTTTTTGACGTCTGCGCTGGACGAACCTTCGGGTGTTTTGATCATTTTGTGGTGGTTTCCTTTCGCCTTCTGCACGCAGAATGGCAATAAACTTATGTATATCTAAGATACTATCATAAATACACAAAAAAGTCAATACTTAGAACAGTCTACCCCAGTGTCTTCTTCACTAATTCCCTAGTAAAGAACTCCAGCCTATCGCCAATCTCCAGAGTAATCTTTTTGTTCGTTTTAAGACTTAATCCACACATTTCACCCTCAAAGACCTCTTTCGCCTCTTGTTGCTGACGCTGCACAGAAGAAACTTCAACCTCGGCAATTTGTTCTTCGCCACGCTTTACTCGAGCCAAAAGATCCTTAGCAACCTTACCGCGCTTCACTTCACCGCCAGCAATCACTTCTTCACGCACGGTCCTAAACACACCCTTAACTTCCAGCTCGCCAATTTCAGTTTCAACAACTTCTGGAGCCAATAACGCCTCCATTGAAGACTTAGCGTCATCCAATAACTCATAAATAACCTTAAAGATTCGCACTTCTACATGCTCCCGCATAGCCAAGCGCTTAATAGCTGGTGGTAGATCAACATTAAATCCATAAATTACAGTATTTTCACCAACAGCCAAACGGATATCATTCTCAGAAATGTTACCCACTCCAGTTCCAACAACATGAAGTTCAACTTCACCATTTGTATCAATCAGCTTCAAACTATCAACCACAGACGTTACCGAACCCTGAACGTCAGCCTTAACAATAACATTAAACTCTTCCGCGTCATGCTTTCGATTCATCATTTTAAGGATATCTGCGCCAGTAACATTAGTAGTAGCTGCCATTTTCTCCTGTTCAATTTTAGCCCTTTGCGCCAAATTGCGAGCCTCTTTTTCACTCTTCGCAATGCCGAATCCATCACCAAATTGCGGCAACTCCTTAAATCCAGTCATATTCACTGGCATACTTGGACCGGCATCCTTAACGGTTTTACCACGGAAATCTTGAAGCGTTCGGACTCGTCCATAAGCCGTCCCAGCAACCAGATAATGACCTGGCCTCAAATGACCATTTTCTACCAATAAACCAACCACGGCACCGCGACCAGTTTCCATATGGGACTCAATCACTAGACCTTCAGCCGGAACATCTTCATCTGCGCGCAAATCTTCCATATCTGCCACCAATAAAACCATATCCAAAAGCTTATCTAAGTTCTGACCGGTTTTGCGCTAACCTCAACCATCACAGTATCGCCACCCCATTCTTCAGGGTTCAAACCATGCTCAGATGCCAATTGAGTCTTTACCAGTTGCGGATTAGCCGCCTCTTTATCAATCTTATTAATTGCCACCACAATTTTAGCGTTAGCTGACCTAGCAAATCGAATAGCTTCAACGGTCTGAGGTTTAACTCCGTCATCTGCCGCTACCACAATAATAACCACGTCTGTAAGCGTAGCTCCGTGCTGCCTTAATGCCGCAAAAGCCTCGTGACCTGGAGTATCCAATAACGTGATAGTTCGTCCATTACGCTGTGCTTGATAGGCACTAATATGCTGAGTAATCCCCCCGGCTTCACCAGCTGCCGTTTTATTATCAAGAATCGCATCTAGTAAACTCGTTTTACCGTGGTCAACATGCCCCATCACAGCCACAATTGGTGGACGAGGAACTGCCTTATCTGACAATTTGTGCGTATGATGATGAATTTCTGCAGAAACCACCTTACGACTTAACTGCACATCTAGACCTAGTTCCTCAACAATAATCTGCGCAGTCTCAAAATCCAGCCGCTGATTAATCGTCGCGGCAATACCATTCTTAAACAATTCACCAATCAGCGTAGTTACTGACAATCCCAGAGTTTCAGCCAACTCGCCAACCGTTACCGAATCTGCAATATTGACGATTTTTTCTGCCATAATAAGCTCCTCTCACCTCTGGGCGTAACTACGCTTCAGGGGATTTGTATTATTTTTTCTTTGATGATTTACCGAGCGAAAGAGAAATCTTACGATTTTCCTTATCGATATCCAAAACTGTAAATTCTTTACGCTCGTTCAACGTAAATACCTTTTCAGGATCAGTACCGTCACCGCCAAGCTCTGACACGTGAACCAAAGCTTCAACCGCTGGACTCAACTGTACGAATGCGCCAAATGGAGTAATTCGAGTTACAGTTCCTTCAACTTTCTCGCCAGGCTTAAATTGCTCAACTTCATCCAGCCATGGATCTTTGGTCAATTGCTTCATACTCAAGCTCAAACGCTCTTTGTCAATTGCAATAATCTTAGCTTCGATAGTTTGACCAACCTTTACATAGTCAGATGGATTGTTAACACGCTCCCAGCTAATTTCTGAGATATGAATCAAACCTTCAATGCCTTCAACGTTAACGAATACACCAAAGTCAACAACACCTGTAACAACGCCTGTAACTGTGTCACCGATTGCTAACTTCTGGAATCGCTCCGCCAAACCTTCTTTAACCGCCTCTTTTTCAGAGAAAATCAATTTATTAGCCTTACGGTCAGCATCCAAGATTCGCGCTTGAATATCCCTCTTTACTAAGCTGTTCAATCGCTGCAAGATTTCGTCCTTGTCACTAGAACCTACACGAGGATAGTGTTCAGCTGACAATTGCGATACTGGCAAGAATCCGCGAATGCCTTCGTATTCAACTAGTAGTCCACCGCGGTTAGCGTCGTATGGCACAACAGTGATGATTTCACCAGATTCCAGTTTAGCCATAACTTCATCCCAACCACGATCTTTCGCAGCCTTGCGTAATGAAAGTAGCGAATAACCATCTTCCAATTCGGTATCAATTACGCTAGCAATTACTGAATCACCAACATTGTAGTTCTTTGAAAGGCTAACTTCGCGGCGTGGGACCAAGCCAACACCCAAAGGTCCTAAATCGATTAAATTTCGTGCTTCTTTACTGATAAAACAGTACCGTCAACTGTTTCACCAACAGTAAGTTGTTTAACACTATCGCCTGCTTGAGCCAGCAGGTCATCCATTGTAATTTTGGCATCTGCCATAAGTCTTCTAAAGACCCCTTCCTTAAAATTGATATTATTCTTTAGGGACATAATAAAAATATCCCCACAGATTATCACAATTATATCACAACAGATAGATAGAAGTCAAAGCTAGATAAGATAGCGAGATCGCTGATAAGCCACCGTTAAAAACGCCAAAATACCAAAAGCCACTGCAGAAACAGCTACATCTTCTGGTCCAGTTTTTGGTAATCCTCCATTAGATTGCTTAGAAGTAGTAGAAGGAGCTGGAGTTGGAGTTGTAGATGACGGTGACTGCTGAGACTGGGAAGGTGCAGGTGTAGGAGTTGTCTTCTTCGACTCTTCAGTTTTCACGTCGGTTCGCGCCTCACCTCTTCCGCCTGATTGATTATTCGTTTTTTGATCTACAGACTGCTGAGATGTGCCGTTTTGTGAATTCTTATTACTATTCTCTGATGCTATCAAATCGCTAGAAATCGGTGATCCATCTTGTGATAAATTATTTTGCCTAATTCCGTAAAGAACAGCCAAAGATATAGCCACTAAAATAGCGCCTACTATTACAAAAACTCCAATTGATCCAATCTGATTTGTTCGCTTCATATTACATCTCCACTCAAATTTTCTTTATTATATCATAATGACCTCTTATAAGTAAAGCTGGTGATATAATAAGAATATGATTATTACGGTTGACACAGGTGGGACCAAAACATTAGTAGCCAGCTTTGACGAGGAAAAAAATCCTAAGCATATCATTAAATTCCCCACCCCTAAAAACGTAGACCAATACATTCAACGCGTTGCCAATCAAATTCATCTGATTACGAACGATAAACCAATTGATGCAATTTCTGTGGCTCTGCCAGGAGTAGTTAAAGATGGCGTGGCAGTGTGGTGTCAAAATCTCGGTTGGAAAAATCAACCTATCGGTGAGCTACTTTCCCGATATTTTCCTCATACGCCAATATTCATTGCAAATGACGCCAATATGGCAGGACTGGCAAGTATGCTCAGATTACCTAAAACTCCCAGATGTGGTCTGTACATCACCCTAGGGACCGGCGTTGGCACTTCCCTAATCCTGAATGGAAATCTACATAAAGAGCTTAGCGACTGCGAGGGCGGACATATGTCTTTGAATTACAATGGCAAGATTACCACCTGGGAAGAAATTGCTGCTGGTAGAGTTTTCCAGAGAATTTTTGGCGAATTATCATCGGACACACCCCTGGAAGTCTGGGAAGAGGTTGCCAATAGGATAAAGGCTGGATTACAGCCACTCATCGCCTTCACGCAACCAGATATCGTTGTTATTGGCGGGAGCGTGGGAGTGTTCACATCCTATTTTTCAGATATTTTAAGCGGTCTTCTGGCAGAAAACTTACCCGCAGCTATATCAGTACCAAAAATAATCAGCTCCCCTAACCCAGAAGAAATTGTATTATACGGATGTTACGACAATGCCATCAGTCAGCTTACCTCAAATTGAACACGATTTTCCAGAACTGCAATTCAAGGAGGGTGAAGTATTTTCCTGGAACCCTAATTCACAAACAGTCTATTACGAAAAATTAGATTCACAAGAAGACTTAGTGCAACTTTTACACGAAATCGCGCATGCTAAACTTGGTCATAGAAATTATCAATATGACATCCAGTTAATCGAGATGGAAAGAGCCGCCTGGGAGTATGCCGTTGATACTTTGGCTCCAAAATATGACTTAACCCTCAGTATTGACGACGATAATATTCAAGATTCTTTAGATAGCTACAGGGACTGGCTACATAAACGTAGTCTTTGCCCTCACTGTGGCGCAGTTGGATTACAGACCACTTCCTCATCTTACAAGTGTATTAATTGCCACTCAGAATGGCGCGTAAATCAAGCAAAATCCTGCCAACTTAAAAGATATCAAATAAAATAAGCCTCTCATACGGAGGCTAATTTTAAGAGATTGGAGCGGTCTTATTCTGCAATTTTTTGTACTGTCTTTTTAGTACGGCGTGAAATGCGTCCGCCCTTAGCGCCAGCGATACGAGCCAAAGCTGGATTTGCAGCAAATCCACCAGTTCGACCATTTTTACCGCCCTTACGTCCGATTTTTGCGTAAAAATCTGGATCACGAGCTAGATTTTTTTGAGCAGCCTTTAAGCCGCCAGCCTTTGTTCCTGCCATAGGAAGGTTTTCCTCCGTTTTTAAAAAAGATTTCCACATAAATTTAAATGGAAACCCTCACCTTTATATATCACACATGATATGTGCTATGTTTATATGCTAGCATATAACTAACGCTTTGTCAATATTTACATAAGTAGTTTTTTATTGTGAATAAAATATTGCATTTTACTGACGCGTTAGCTATACTAATAAAGTCAGTTATTGACGGCACCTGTTGGAGCTTTAGAAATTATGAGTTCCACCACAAAAAATTCTCGTTTTCTGCGAGATTCGAGAAGAAAAATAGCCCATCACACAGGGGCTATTTTTTATTGTAGAGTCATTCTAAAACTCTCTTAATAGATTATCTATCCTAAGTTGAGATTCTTGTGTTAGTTCATTTTGCAAGCCAATCCAGGCATTAATAGCCACGGTAAATTTATCCCTGGCTATAGTAAACTGGTCGCTATCTTTCTTTTCGTTAGCCGACTTCAAATCACGCACAGCCAATAAAATAGTGTCTATTTTCTTCATCGCTAACTTACGTAAATCAACCTCGTCTTCTCTGGACTCTAACCTCTTCTTTGCGCCAGTCCATATTTTCTCCATAGCAATAAAGTCATTTTGCTTAGTCTTCGATAGACTATCCGACACCATACGTATTTCATCGCTCAACTTCTTATCAAATTCCATAAAGCTGACAATCTTCTCCATACTCTGTATAGTTCGGCTCATCTTCTCTACCGATTTATTACATTCTTCTGAATACTTTAAATCTAGCATTAACGTTCTTCTGCCAAGATATAAAAAATACTACATCGCAGCTTTGGCGCTTATTTTTTAAATCAGCCAAATATTCGTTCAGTTTTTCAGTAGATAATTTATCTTTTTGTAAATTAATAAACAGCGAGTTCTCCACTTCATTAATGTTTTTTGTTATACTTTGAACATTTTCCCAAGATTTCCAGCTCACAAATCCATACGCCAATATCATTATCAGCGTTATAAAACTCATGGCAATAGCTAATTTAAGTGTACGGTGATTTTTTATCAATTTCATAATTCTATCCCCAGCGTAGTTGACCATAATTCACTATCAAGCGGCCAAGGATTAAAAGCACACCCCTGTAAATCAATTGACTGCTGCTGCATAACCGCCGCTGGATTATTAGCTCCAGAACAATTCAAATGCCCATGACCCAACCAATGCCCAACTTCATGATTAATTACCATATGTCGATAATTACGAATATCGCCACCTGCTTTATTCCACGCCGTAGTCGCGCCAGACCATCGATTATCATTGATAATAACAGAGGACCCGACTCGACAGCTCCAATCCGCATCACAACCTGACGAGAACGACGACATCAATTCAGCTTGTGACAGAACTAAATTGAAGTTTCCACCCTCTTTTACTTCTTTAAAAACAATTCCCATACGCGCCCAACCTCGATTGTCGTTTAAGGTTTCATTTACTAGTTTCGAGAATTCAGACAAGTTTGATCGGACATTACCCTTTGTTGATATTGTATATGTGACTTCTTTTTTCACTCCAGAATTTGATTTTTTTGATGATTGAAGTGTGGAGTGCCAATCTGGAGTCTGGATATCTGGTACCTTAAAGCTGGATAGCGACGACGGAGATTTTATTTCAGAGAAAATTTTAGCACTAATCGCCTTCTTAGCATCACTCTTACTCTCATTGGGTGCTGTTATATTAACCGTTGGCGTTAAAGCAACAGCAATCGCCATGCCGCCAGTAGCCACCCTACACACTATACACATACCTATATTCTATCACTCGTCAAAACATACCACAAACGTTTTAAGACAAAGAAGAAAGCCACCCTATTAGGATGGCTTTCTTATAATTCGGCACCGTGCTAGTTTCCCACTTTCGCAGTATAATCGCCGCTGGGGAGCTTAACTTCTGTGTTCGGAATGAGAACAGGTGTTTCCTCCTCGCCATGGGCACCGAAGGAGGGGGTTACGACGCTTGGTTCCGTATATACTCCACGGTGGGCCAAACCCCTTTCTTCGATGTCCAACATCAGCACGGAATTGATTTCAATTGACTGGTACTTTTGAAAAGCACCAATTACTAGTTAAGTCTACCTTATCCGCAATGTTTATGCAAGCATAAACTCCACGGACAAGGACATAAAAAGGCAATGGGACTATTAGTACGCTTCAGCTCCATACATTACTGCACTTCCACCTTGCGCCTATCAAACAGATAGTCTTTCTGTGTCCTCATAGGGAAACCTTATCTTGAGGTTAGTTTCGCGCTTAATATGCTTTCAGCGCTTATCTAGTCCGCACATAGCTACTCGACAATGCAGCAGGTGGCCACAATCGATACACCAGAGGTGCGTCCGCCCCGGTCCTCTCGTACTAGGGGTAGATCCTCTCAAGTTTCCTATCGTCCATACCGGATATAAACCGAACTGTCTCACGACGTTCTGAACCCAGCTCGCGTACCACTTTAATCGGCGAACAGCCGAACCCTTGGAAGGTGCTCCCCCTCCAGGATGTGATGAGCCGACATCGAGGTGCCAAACAGCGCCGTCTATGTGAACTATTGGGCGCTATAAGCCTGTTATCCCCAGGGTAACTTTTATCCGTTTGCGCTGTCGATCCCACATTCATGTACAAATGTACGTACAGCGGATCACTTGCTCCGACTTTCGTCTCTGATTGGAATGTACTCCTCACAGTCAAGCTGGCTTATGCGCATACACTATCACTTCGATTTCCATCCGAAGTTAGCCAACCTTTGAACGCCTCCGCTACTCTTTAGGAGGCAACCGCCCCAGTTAAACTACCCACCATACACGGTCCGCTAACCGGATAACGGTCAGCGTGAGAACACAATCACAACAAGGGTGGTATTTCACCTGGCGACTCCACAAATACTGGCGTATCTGCTTCAAAGTCTCCCACCTATGCTACACATGTTGAAACCATATTCAATGTAAAGCTGTAGTAAAGCTCCATGGGGTCTTTTCGTCCTGGTACGGACAGACGGCATCTTTACCGCCAATGCACTTTCACCGAGTCCTTCGCTGAGACAGTGCCCACATGATTACTCCATTCGTGCGGGTCAGAACTTACCTGACAAGGAATTTCGCTACCTTAGGACGGTTATAGTTACCGCCGCCATTGACTAGGGCTTCAGTTCGCACCGTGAAGCGCTCCCCTTAACCTTCCAGCATTGGGCAGGAGTCAGCCCCTATACATCCACTTTCGTGTTAGCAGAGACCTGTGTTTTTGATAAACAGTTCCGTGGGCTCTTTTGCTGCGGCCCCCACATCGTTAGATGCCAGAGGTTCGCGTTCAAAAGAACAATTCGTTTGCTCTATCTCAGAAAATTCGTTTTGTGATTAAAAATGTACTCTTTAACCTAATATTCACTGAGTGAACGCGGCTGATATCCACCGAAGTGGGGGCAGACCTTATCCCGAAGTTACGGTCGCTGTATTGCCGAGTTCCTTAGCGAAGGTTCGCTCGTAAGCCTGAGTCTACTCGACTCGAGCACCTGTGTTGGTTTGCGGTACGGGCGGCTAAGTCCACGCGTACACCTGCTTTTCTAGCCAGGGCTTTCACCAAAATCGCGACTCCGAAGAATCACTTTCACTCCCTTTGCGTTCCCGCTCGGTTGGACGGATAAACCATGAATCCGCTTCGATTACTTCCCCGTGAACAGTGTACAAAACTTAACCGGTTCAGGAATATTAACCTGATGTCCATCGCCTACGCTCTGCGCCTCGGCTTAGGCCCGACTAACCCTGAGATGATTACCATGGCTCAGGAAACCTTGCTCTTACGGCCGAGAGGATTCTCACCTCTCTTATGGTTACTCATTCCAGCATTCTCACTTCCTACCGCTCCACCGAACCTTCCGATTCGACTTCACCGCTGATAGGAACGCTCCTCTACCACTACACACTAAGAACAAAATCAAAGTTTTTTAATCAATTTAAACCTTGGAATGATCTTTCCGCTCTTTTCAATATTATCTAAAAACATTTTCTTAGGTCTAGCCCATAATTCTCCGTCGCCATAAATGGCTCGATAAACTACAAGCTCTTCAAGCGTCTCAGTATGAACAGCTATACTTACAACAACATATTTATTGCCTTTATAGTGTCTGTAAACGCTACCTACGTAAATCTCATTTTCCATAAATTGATTGTAACACAACTTTAACTTTGTACTTAGCGTGTAATCCATATCTTCGGTATAACGTTTTAGCCCCGTTACATTTTCCACGCAAGATCTCTTGACTAGTGAGCTGTTACGCACTCTTTAAATGAATGGCTGCTTCTAAGCCAACATCCTAGCTGTTTAAGAAATCTCACCTTGTTTCCCACTGAACGTTAATTTAGGGACCTTAGATGATGGTCTGGGCTGTTTCCCTTTTGAGCACCGATCTTAGCACCGATGTTCTAACTGCCGTGATTACACACATGGTATTCGTAGTTTGTTAAGGGTGGGTACAGTTGCCCGCCCCAGTCCTTTACAGAGCTCTACCCCCATGTGCTACTAACACGACGCTAGCCCTAAAGCTATTTCGAGGAGAACCAGCTATCTCCGAGTTCGATTGGCATTTCACCGCTAACCACAAGTCATCCAAACACTTTGCTGCGTATCCTGGTTCGGTCCTCCACCACCTGTTACAGTGGCTTCAACCTGCTCATGGTTAGGTCACCCGGTTTCGGGTCTAATCCTTACAACTTAATCGCCCTATTCAGGCTCGCTTTCACTGTGGCTCCGTCAATTGACTTAACCTCGCTGTAAAAATTAACTCGCTGGATCGTTCTACAAAAAGCACGCCGTCACCGGACAAGCCGGCTCCGACTCCTTGTAGGCACTAAATTTCAGGATCTATTTCACTCCCCTCCCGGGGTTCTTTTCACCTTTCCATCACTGTACTAGTTCACTATCGATCGTATATTATATTTAGCCTTGGCTGGTGGTCCAGCCAGATTCAAACAGGGTTTCTCGTGCCCCGTCCTACTCGATAAAACATACATAAGGTCAGCGTCGTTTTCATATACACGGCTTTCACGTTCTTTGGCTAGTCATTCAAACTATTCTACTAACCACGCCGATTTCTTACCTTACTAACCGTTGATAGCCAGTTATCGCAAATCAGATTATTTGAACGAATCAAATTCTCTGACTTGGTCATATGTAATATCACAACCCCTTGTAAGTATTCGTCTATCAACTTATTTGCCTAAATTAATAGGCAAAAACTTAAAAGGTTTGGGCTGTTGCGATTTCGCTCGCCACTACTTTCGCAATCGTTATTTACTTTCTCTTCCTCATCCTACTAAGATGTTTCAGTTCAGATGGTTCCCGCTCGCTTGCCTATGTGTTCAGCAAGTGGCAACATGACATGACTCATGCTGGGTTTCCCCATTCGGAAATCCCCGGATCAAAGCTTGTTGACAGCTTCCCGAGGCTTATCGCAGTCTTCCACGTCCTTCATCGGTAATATACGTCTAGGCATCCATTTAGTGCCCTTGAGTACCTTTTTATGCATTGACTTAACTAGTAGTTGCTACTTTGCAATTACTACTACCGTCAATTAAAAACTCAATTTCTTTACTCTCAAATTGTTAATGATCAGTGCCTCACACATTTGAGTGCACAATCGACAAGTCAATAAATTGACAAACCTATCTACACTCAGATGTTTTCTCACTGCCCTCGCACGTTTTGCAGCGTATTGCCAGAGGTTCGTTCGAACATTCGCTTAACTAATAATCAACTATACAGTAGCTGAGATTCTTTTGCAAGGGTTTTTTCAAAGTTTTTTCGACTTTTTTTGCTTTTTATTAAAATCAGTACCAATCGCCTCAGAAATACTAGAAAAACCGTCATTTTTTAGCAGCTGAAGCAACTCGCGATTCATTCGCCCAATTAGCTGCGGACCTTCAAAAAACAGCCCAGTGATAAGCCCAACTAGACTAGCGCCCGCCTTAATCTTAGCGTATGCATCTTCGGCCGAAAAAACTCCGCCAACACCAATAATAGTCAGTTTATCTCCATAGTTTTTATATGTATGTTTAATCAATTCTAAGCTATGTGCGCGAGTAGGTTCGCCGCTTAATCCACCCCTAATATCATCAGTCAAAGGATCTTTAAGATCTACCCTCTCACGATCCTTTATTAAATTAGCGACCGTTACACCCTGAATATTATGCTCAACAATAACCTTTAATAGCGAGTCAAATTGCTTCAGATTATACAAATGTGGCATTTTAACCCAGAAAGGAACATTTCTCTCTACAGAATCTAATTCGCTCAATAAAGCCTCTAGCGTATCAGCATAGATAAACGGCTCCTTGCCAGCATTCGGACAAGAGATATTAATCTCTATAACACTAGCCAGATTGTTTTCTACGATATAACTAACCGCTTTTTTTACGTCCCGAATTATATACTCCTCCGGAACAACTGGCCCAAATTTGTCTTTCGTGGATTTATCAGCAATAACAGCCACAGACACAACTGTCGGCATTGATTTAACTTTAGGTCTGTTTAATTCAATATAGTCACTAATCTTCTCTAATCCATAATTTGGCATACCAGCGTACACAACTACAGATTTAGTGTTTGGCAATCGATGAAACCATGGTCGCAGATTTCCCCTTCTCGGCTCCATAGTTACAGATCCGCCAGAAGCAAACCCAAATCCAACATCTTCCATTAAAGGCGATAGTTGTATATTTTTATCAAATCCCGCTGACAGTCCTATTGGATTACTAAATACAACTCCATCAATTTCCTGCTGTAGCGACTTATCCTGGAAGCTCCATAACTTACGAATAATCCATCTAACAGGAGGGAATGCTTGCGCCAAACGACCGCAAAAATAGTTAACTTATGAGTAAAGTCTGGTGTTAGTAGGAATAATATTGGCTTGATAATATGCTTATACATATTCTAAGAGTATAACTATCTATGCTTTATTAAGCAAGGTTACTTGTAAACAAAAAATCGCCTACTCGGCGATAATCCTGACTGTCTATGATTGGTGGGCGCTGAGGGACTCGAACCCCCGACCCTCTCGGTGTAAACGAGATGCTCTAGCCAACTGAGCTAAGCGCCCATATTAAAAAATATGGTGGGCGATGAGGGACTTGAACCTCCGACCTCGTCATTATCAGTGACGCGCTCTAACCAGCTGAGCTAATCGCCCTCATTCGTCTTGGTGGAGTGTCGTGGACGTAAGCCCACTTCACCCCATATGGTGGAGACACAGGGACTCGAACCCTGGACCCCCTGCTTGCAAAGCAGGTGCTCTAGCCAACTGAGCTATGTCCCCATAAATTGCCAAGACTTTTTAATTGTACAGTATCTTTTTAATTCTGACAAGTGTATAATTAATAATATGTTATATCAATTTAGTTTTTGGCTCATTATTTTTTTGGGATTTTTAGTCTTAATTGCTGGTGGAATCGTCGTCGTTTTTCATCAAAAATTAGCCGACAATCTAGGCAGCGGCGTTAGTAGCTACGAACGATTTAAATTCTGGGGGCTCATAGCTTGTGGTGTAGGATTCGCTATTATGCTCAGCCTACACACTATCCCATTAAACTGGCTACTAAACTCCCTTTTTGGCGGCGGACTATAATAAGCGTCAGCAAAAAGCATAAATAGCCAAAAATTATTGGCTATTTATTTATAATCACAATTCTACCAAAATATCAGATTTAATTAAATCTACCATATAAAGCCCCTCATAGAGGGACTTTTTCGTTTAACAACTTGATTGTGCAATTCATCAATCGGTTTATCGTAGAGAAAGGTTGAACTTTTGTCTCGTCCTCGAGAGGACTATTGTAAATATGTAAGCTCGACACATTTACGAGACCGACCTAGCTCAATCTGTGATTGCTCGACAGATTGGCATCGTTACTCCCTAGAAAGGAGGTAATCCATCCGCACCTTCCGGTACGGATACCTTGTTACGACTTAACCCCAATCATGCCCCCCACCTTAGGCCGACGAATCGGACTTCGGGTGTTGGTCACTTTCATGGTTTGACGGGCGGTGTGTACAAGACCCGGGAACGTATTCACCGCAACTTGCTGATTTGCGATTACTAGCGATTCCGACTTCATGTAGGCGAGTTTCAGCCTACAATCCGAACTGGGACTAGCTTTGATGCGATTTGCTTCACCTCGCGGCTTCGCTGCGCATTGTACTAGCCATTGTATTACGTTTCTAGCCCAGGACGTAAGGGAAATACTGACCTGACATCATCCCCTCCTTCCTCCCCGTTACCGGGGCAGTCTGAATAGAAAAATACAACTATTCACAAGGGTTGCGCTCGTTGAAGGACTTAACCTAACATCTCACGACACGAGCTGACGACGGCCATGCATCACCTGTCACAGGGTTCCAAAAGGCACAGTCTACTTTCGCAGACCCTCCCTGGATGTCAAGCCCTGGTAAGGTTCTTCGGTTATCATCGAATTAAAGAACATAATCCACCGCTTGTGCGGGTCCCCGTCAATTCCTTTATGTTTTAGCCTTGCGGCCGTACTCCACAGGCGGGATACTTAACGCGTTAGCTTCGCTACTGAAGGGGTCGATACCTCCAACAGCTAGTATCCATCGTTTACGGCGTGGACTACCCGGGTATCTAATCCGGTTCGCTCCCCACGCTTTCGTGCCTTAGCGTCAGAAATGGCCCAGTAACCTGCCTACGCCATCGGTGTTCCTTCTAATATCTACGGATTTCACTCCTACACTAGAAATTCCAGTTACCTCTACCATTCTCGAGTTTAACAGTTTGAATAATAGTCTGTATGGTTGAGCCACCAGGTTTCACTATTCACTTATTAAACCGCCTACGCAACTCTTTACGCCCAGTCACTCCGGATAATGCTTGCACCCTACGTATGACCGCGGCTGCTGGCACGTAGTTAGCCGGTGCTTATTCATGAGTTACCGTCATATTCTTCACTCATAAAAAGAAGTTTACAACCCGAAGGCCTTCATCCTTCACGCGGCGTTGCTCCATCAGGCTTTCGCCCATTGTGGAAGATTCCTCACTGCTGCCTCCCGTAGGAGTCTGGACCGTGTCTCAGTTCCAGTCTGGCTGATCATCCTCTCAGACCAGCTATGGATCGTCGGCTTGGTAGGCCATTACCCTACCAACTACCTAATCCAACGCAGGCTTCTCCCAAAGCGCCCGAAGGCTTTAATCCGAAGACCATATGCGGCATTAGCTACCCTTTCGGGCAGTTATTCCTCACTTTGGGGCAAATTCCTACGCGTTACTCAGCCGTCCGCCGCTCGCCGACATTTTACACAAAAATTCTTGAATGGATCTTCTATATTACTCAGAAGCTTCCAGAATTCAGTGTAAAACTCGCTGCCGCTCGACTTGCATGTGTTAGGGCACGCCGCCAGCATTCATCCTGAGCCAGGATCAAACTCTCCGTTAAAAAAATCTACTTTGTATCAAAGTATTAAGGCTCTACAAAAATATAAACTGACGATGATATTGCACAATCAAATTGTTAAAGTTCATCTTAAGTCAGACTGAAGTATGATTTACCTCGTTTTATAGATTGTAAATCGTTGCTTAACTCGCACTCCAGCAACCAGACTTGTTACTAATCTTACCGTATATAGTTGCCTAGGTCAATAGATTTTTACAATTATTTTGTTGCGAAAAATACAACGACAGCTACAACCACACCAATAGCCGCCCCAGCCGCTACTTCCACAGGGGTATGACCATGAGCAATACGAAGTTTTTTCAACTTACTACCCTGCTCTGAAATCAGCTTATTAAGTGTTTCGCCCTGCATTCCAGACGAATAGCGAACCATCATGGCATCATACATTACTATAATAGCCAGCCAAGTAGCTAGTCCAAATACAGAACTATCCCAGCCGTCTTGTAGCCCCAGAAAAATCGCCAACGACACGACAATCGCACTATGAGCGCTTGGCATACCTCCGGATAGAAGTATTTTTGGGTTTGTATCGCCGCTAAATACTCGACGATTTCGCCCCATGAGATGAAACACTTGCTTCAGCCCTTGAGATATTGCCCATGCAATTACTGGGACTATCAAGACTTTCATTATTAGCTACCCTCATCCTGCGGGCGATCAGCCATCAAGCCGATTGACGACACGGCGTCGCCATCAGATAGACGCATAATCGTCACACCCTGAGTTGTCCTTCCGAGTAGCTTAATATCACTCAAACCTAGACGGATAGTTTGACCACTCTGAGAAACCAATAGTGCCTCTGTTATTTCTGGATCAATTGTCTGAACGGAAATAATCGGGCCGGTTTTTACAGTTACAACTGCGGCTTTTATACCGACTCCGCCACGCTTATGACTCGGGAAATTCGATACCTTCGTGCGCTTACCGAAACCTTTTTCGCTAACCACTAGCAAGGTTTGATCGTCACCTGTGACGATATCCATACCAACAACAGAGTCGTTTGGACGCAATCTGACGCCGCGGACACCACGAGCTGATCTACCCATTGGGCGCGTATCTTTTTCGTTAAAGCGAATGGCTTGTCCTGCAGACGTAGATATAATCACATCATTTTCGCCAGTCGTCCTCTTTATCCAGCGCAGTTCATCGCCTTCATCTAGCTTAATTGCAATCAATCCATTCGTACGAATATTGGCATAATCTTTCGCAGGAGTCTTCTTAACCGTACCCTTCTTTGTCGCCATGAACAGATAGCCGTCTTCATTGGCGTTCTTTTCGTGCTTGATAATTGCCGTTATCTTCTCTTCTGGCTGAAGTTGTAATAAGTTAACGGCCGCAACACCCTTCGCACTCAAGCTGGCGGCTGGCACTTCGTAAGCCTTCAGTCGGAAAATCCTACCCATATTGGTGAAGAATAGTAGATAATCATGTGAGCTCGCCTGAACGACTTGATCAATAACATCTTCTTCTTTAGTCGTCATACCACGCTTACCTTTACCGCCACGATTTTGCCTACGATAATCACTTACTAAGGTTCGCTTGATGTAATTTTCGCTTGTAAGCAGAATTACCGACTCTTCCTCTGGAATCAATTCCTCGTCAGAGAACTTTCCTAATTCGTGATTAATAATCTTGCTGCGTCGCTCATCGCCATACTTTTCTTTCATGGCAAGCAATTCTTCCTTAACGACACGCAAAATCTCGTTCTCGTCAGCCAAAATTGCTTCCAACTTCTTGATCAGTTCATGAAGTTGTTTCAATTCTTCTTCAATCTTGTCGCGCTCCAATCCCTGCAATCGTCGTAGTTGCATCGCCAAAATTGCGGCCGCTTGAATTTCCGACAAACCGAATCTCTCCATCAAACGCTTGTCGGCATCATCATAACTTTCGCGAATCGTCTTAATCACCTCGTCAATATGATCAAGCGCAATTTTCAAACCTTCCAATATATGAGCTCGTTCCTTAGCTTTTCGAAGTTCAAACTCAGTCCTGCGTCGAATAACGCCTTGACGATGCTTAATAAACTCCGCCAAAATCTCTTTCAAGCCCATAACTTTAGGCTGAATACCATTGACCAAAGCCAGGACATTATAATGGAATGATGTCTGTAATCCAGTCAATTTATACAACTGGTTAAGAATCTTCTTTGGGTAAGCGTCTTTCTTCAGTTCAACAACAACTCGAACCTTACCACGAGCACTTTCATCTCGCGCATCGGCAATGTGCGTTATTTTTTTGGCAAGGACAAGTTCTCGAACCTTATCAACAAAGCCTTCCTTGCTCATACCGTATGGAACTTCGGTGATTATAATACTGTAACGGCCATTTTTGCGCTCTTCAATCGACGCAACCGCACGAATCGTAACTGAGCCGCGCCCAGTTTCATATGCTTGACGCATTGGCGCACCACCATAGACTTCCGCACCTGTCGGAAAATCAGGACCCTTAATATGTGTCAATAGTTCGTCTAATGTAATTTCAGGATTATCTATTTGGGCGACTGTAGCGTCAACCACCTCACTAAGGTTGTGCGGTGGAATATTCGTCGCCATACCAACAGCAATACCCATCTGGCCGTTCAGCAGGATATTCGGAACGGCCGACGGCAAAACCACCGGTTCTTTCTCTGTTCCGTCGAAGTTATCGCGAAAGTCAACAGTTTCTTTGTCAATGTCAGACAGCAACTCACCACCAATTTTATCCATTCGCGCCTCAGTATAACGAGAGGCTGCTGGCTCATCACCATCCATTGATCCGAAGTTACCTTGACCCTCAACCAGCGTATAGCGCATCTTCCAAGGTTGAGCCAAGTTCACCATAGCGTCATAAATTGATGAGTCACCGTGTGGATGGTAGTTACCCATCACTTCACCGACGATCTTTGCCGACTTCACTGTAGCATGAGGAGCACGCCAACCGTTCTTATTCATCGCATATAAAATACGACGATTAACAGGCTTTAGTCCATCACGAACATCCGGTAAGGCACGGTCAATAATAACCGACATGGAATACTTAAGGAAGGAGTCCTCCATAACACGCTCAACTGTCGACTTTTTCAATACCGCGAACTTCTGGTTCTTCATTCAGAATTTCTGGTTCTACTATATTTTTTTATTGTCATTATCCGCCATATCTCCTCCTTAAAAGTCCAAATCTTCCACATTAACCTTAGCGGCATTTGTTTGAATAAAATTTTTCCTCAATTCTACACTATCGCCCATAAGCTTCGTAAATATCGCGTCTGCCCGTTCTGCATCTTCAATATTAACCTTTACTAATGTTCGGTTTTCTGGATTCATAGTTGTTTCCCATAATTGGGCGGCGTCCATCTCACCAAGACCCTTAAATCGTTGCTGCGCCGTATAGCCTGCTTGTTTAAATCTTTCGGCATTTTCATCAATTTTTATACCTGCAGCCTTACGTTCATTAATCTTTTCGTTCAATTTTTGCTCGAGAGCCACTTCATCATAAACATAGTCTATCTTACGATTGCTGCCAGTTCCTCTAATTAGACCAAATAGAGGCGGCTTCGCCAAATACACATGACCCGCTTCAATCACTTCAGACATGTATCGGAAGAAGAATGTCATCAAAAGTGTAGAAATGTGCGCACCGTCAACATCAGCATCTGTCATGAAGATTATTTTGTCGTAACGAATACCACTGATATCAAATTGGTCGCCAATTCCAACACCCATAGCTTTAATCAACGAAACAATTTCAGCATTAGCGAACATTTTATCAAACCTTGCGCGCTCGGTATTTAATACCTTACCACGAAGAGGAAGAACAGCCTGAATAGTTGAATCGCGACCATCCTTAGCCGAACCTGCAGCTGAATTACCCTCAACAATAAATAATTCACAATCTTTTCGATTACGGGATGAGCAGTCTGTCAACTTAGAGGGTAGATTTAAGCCTTCAAATGCCCCCTTACGGATAACGTTGTCGCGCGCAGCTCTTGCCGCCTTACGAGCTCGCGCCGCCAGCGTAGCCTTGCCGACAACCTTCTTAGCCGTAGCTGGATTTTCTTCCAAATAATACGCGAAATATTCGCTCATTACCTGATCTACATAGCGGCGCATCTCTGGATTGCCAAGTTTGTTCTTAGTCTGACCTTCAAACTGAGGATCTGGCAATTTCACCAGAATAACTGCCGTCAAACCTTCGCGAATATCATCGCCAGTCAGATTGTCTTCTTTTTCTTTAAGTAAGCTATTCTTGCGCGCATAATCATTAATTACACGAGTGAGAGCCGTTCGAAAACCAACCAAATGAGTACCACCATCAGGCGTTAAGACATTGTTAGCAAAGGGTTTCACCACTTCAACATATGTATCGTTATACTGAACAGCGATCTCTACCATGCAATCTTCAACCTGCTTCTCGACATAAAATATATCGTCCGATAAAACATCTTTACCAATATTCAGGTTCTTTACATAGCTCTGAATACCACCCTCAAAGTAGAAAGCTTTTCGTTCACCAGTTCGCTCATCAACAACTGACGTATAAATACCCTTTGTAAGATATGCCTGATGACGAAGATAGTTAACAACCCATTTATAGTCAAAATTAACCGTCTCTTTAAAGATAGTTGGATCTGGATAAAACGTAATCGTCGTTCCGGTAGTATCAGACTTTCCAACAACTTCCAAGTCTGTCTGAGGCACCCCCGTTGCATACTCTTGACGATAAATCTTGCCATTTTTTCTAACCTCAGCAATCATACGCGTAGATAGCGCATTCACAACGCTAGAACCAACACCATGAAGTCCAGACGAGACCTTATAGCCACCGCCACCAAACTTACCGCCGGCGTGTAAGATTGTTAATACCGTCTCCAATGTACTCTTACCTGTCTTTGGGTGTTTATCGACAGGAATACCACGACCGTCATCAGATACTCGAACACCACCATCTTTTAACAAAGTTACTTCAACCTTTGTAGCATAACCAGCGATCGCCTCGTCAATTGAGTTATCGGCGATTTCCTTAATCAAGTGATGTACGCCTTCATATCCCGTACTACCGATGTACATTCCTGGACGCTTACGAACCGGCTCAAGACCCTCTAGAACCTGAATTTGTGAGCCATCATAAGATTGTTCGTTTGTTTGTTTAGTCATATCTCCCTCACTATTACCTGAATTATCAGCTCTTTCAATAACCTTATTATACATCAAAATAGATATATTCTCAAACTATTTACTTTTTTAGTATGCTTATGTTAAAGTTAGATTAAAGTTATATAACAACAAAAAACAAAAGAGGTCAAAATGTTCAAAAAAATCATCTCGCGCCTACCATACAGCCCTTCAATGATCCACAGCTTGGGCTTTTATGCGAAACGCTTACGTAAAGAAGAAGCTACTCGAAAGATCGGGCTTATCTTAACCGCCCTAGCGCTTATTGTGCAATCTTTCACCGTTTTTTCACCGCCAGAATCAGCCAACGCAGCAGATTCCAGCGACTTAATTTATGGCGGAATTTCCAGTGGTCAACAATTGATGGCCCATTATGACGCGAACACAAATAATATTCGTGACCTCTATAATCATCTTGGAATTAGTCGTTCTGATTTGGTGGCGGCGACCGGTAACCTCCAGACCTTAAATAGCAATATGGGAACTTACTCATGGGGGCTTACTCCTCATTTTGGCCCATCACAGGGCGAAGGGTCTTACGTAGTTCGCACATCGCAAGGCAGCGCTCGTACCTTCTACTATCGACCTCACAACCTTTGGGGCAGCTTCTCATACAGGGCATTTGTTGGATACTCAGCTGGAACTGGATGGTTTGCAATTATGCTTAACTGTGGCAACTTAATCTTAAAATTCGCACCGCCAAACCATCATTGTCCGACTGGTCAAGTTGGCACATACCCAAACTGCTCCACTCCACCACAGCCAGTAGCTGCGTGTAACGCCTTAGACATAAAGAAGAATGGCGACACATATCAATTTACTGCCAACACCAGTGCGGCTAATGGCGCGACAATCCAAAAATATGTATATAGTGTTTACCGAGGAAATACTCTAGTTAAGACAATCGAAAGTAACGATAAAATCGTAACTTATACAGAGAAAACGCCAGGATCATACAAAGTTGTTCTAACAGTAAAGAGCTCATTAGGCGACAAGACCTCAGATGCCTGCGTAAAGACGTTTACCATAGCGGAGCCAGCAAGATGTCCTCAGAATCCTAAATTATTGAAGGACGATCCTCAATGTCAACCATGCCCAGGCGATTCTACAGTATGGATTAATGATAGTCGATGTTCCGCCTCGTTCGTGCAGACAAAAACCGCAATTAATCTCACTCAAAATAATGCTGACGCAACAACTACAGTTGCGAAATCTGGAGATCGAATTACCTACACTCTTTCGGTAAAAAACAAGGGACTTAAAGAGGAAGAGTTTACATTCAAAGATCAAGTCAGCGACTTATTGGAATATGCAGACATATTTGACGCCGGTGGCGGAACGTTAATAGACGATAAGGGAGCTAGCGCGGGCAGCGGCAACGCAAAAGTTCTAGTATGGAACCCTATAAAGATCAAGCCAGGAGAAACCCAGAAGCGCAGCTTTACTATCCAAATAAAGAACAGCATCCCGGCAATGGCTAGCGGTAAAAGCAATCCAATGTCTTACGACTGTAGGATTGATAACACATTTGGCAATACTGTCAGTACAAAAATTGACTGCCCTGCACCGAAAGTTATTGAACAAACCACTTCACAACTGCCAAAAACCGGTGCTAGCGAGAACATGATGTTCGCAGGAATTATTGCAGCCGTGGTCGTATACTTCTACGCTAGATCACGTCAATTAAATAAAGAAGTTAGAATCGTTCGACGAGATATGTCCGCAGGAACTTTATAGGAGGTAAAAAAATGAGTGAAAAATTAAAATCTACCGTAGAGAATGCCGTAGATACAAAAGAACTAGCAGATTTGAGTAGAGAGAAAGCTGCTGAGATCGAAAGATCCCTAGAAAGGGCGATTGAAAAAGAAAAATCAAATGCTGAGAACGAGAATAACATTAAGCACGAGGCTATAGAAATTGCCACCCGCCAAGAAAGCAGCAAGAACAAAAAGAGTCCAGAGAGATAAAAGAAGATAAACCTCTTACCAAAAAAGATATCGAAGCTTCATACAAGAAGACTTTGGCAAATGTACAAGACCAATTGTCAGCCCCATCCAGAGCTTTCAGTAAAGTCATTCATAATCCAGTTGTCGAAAAGACTAGTGATGCAATCGGCAATACCATCGCCCGCCCTAACTTAATTATCTCTGGCGCCCTAGGAGCAATAGCCTCTATTGCTGTATATTTTATTGCAAAACGATACGGATATCTACTATCAGGATCAGAGACTATTATCCTGTTTGTAGCTGGTTGGTCTATCGGTGCTGTTATTGAATACGCTCGAGTAGGCTTCATCAACAACAGGAAAAATATCTGATTAGATATTAAATAGCTTTATCGTAAACTGATCATTATTTCACTATCGTCACCATCACCGCCACGCAAATCGAGCCGATTCTTAACCACAGGTTGGCTCGGTTTTGTATTTACGGAATAGGTAGAATTATCACCTGTAGTCATAGATATACTTGGTTTATTAACAGTGGAATTATCTAGCACAGAGGATTGATCTCGTCGACTATTATCAAAGATAGGAGCCACAGCATCTGCAGCATCTGCACCATTCACACCAAACGGAGCAACACCACCGATCACCTCCGGTCGACTTTGTGTATTCTGCATCTGCGAAGAAGACTGCAGATTCACTGGTTTTACTGACGGATTAGTAGCCGGCTTTCCACCCAACTGCTGCCTCTTTGCTAACCACTCATCCAAGAACGACGACCCGCCACCCGATGGTTTCTGGCTAGTAGAAGACGCTAACTGAGAAGGGCCTGTCTTTGGTTGTACACTACCTCTAATCCTATCAAATATCTCTTTCTCAACAACAGCTCGCGGCCTTCCGTATTTAGCGGCAGATAGCCTTACTAGCGCATCTCTAAGCTGACTATTAACCTGCCCCATCGGAGGAACCCAATTCATACTAAATGGCGCAGACGGAACATTATTAATCATCACAGATGTTATAGATTGGAAGTTTGGCAATTTTGCCAAATCATCAACATCGAAAGTTGGTTGAAATTTCTTAACCATCAATTCGGCATCCGTTACACCGATACGTCCAGAAATAACCGTACCGACGTTACCAATAATAGCTTCTCGTATCTTATCTGTTAACTGCGTCATAAACTGGTTACCCATAATAAGACTCAATTTATACTTACGAGCCTCAGACAAAATAGATTCAAAGCTGTCAGTGGCGAAGTTCTGGAACTCATCAACATACAATGAGAAATCAACTCGCTGATCCTCTGGAATGTCCGCTCGAGACATCGCTGCTGCCTGGAACTTCATCACAAAAAAATAATACCCAGAAGCTTCGAATTGAGTTCGCCCATCTTACCTTTTCGACAAGTTAACCAGCAAAAATCTTATTATTATCCATAATTTCACGCAAATTAAATCCAGATTTGGTCTGACCAATGATATTGCGCATTGCATCGTTGGAAATAAATGGACCAAACTTTGATACAACCCACGAAATAACCTCACCCGCCTCATTTGACCTCTGTGATGCAGGAAATTCCTTTGTCCAAAAATCAATAACCTGCTGATCTTTTACGTATTTCAGCTTACTCTTAACGAACTCGGGGTCGATAAGACACTTTGGTACGTCAATAAATGTCCCGCCAGCAGGATCTGACATCAATAATAAGGCACAGTTTCTAAAAATATGCTCCAAACGAGGACCAACAATTCCTGTATGGCCTGGGTCATAAAGCCCATACAACATATTAATCGCCTCTTGAACTAAAAAGTCCTTTTGATCTGGCGTATCAAATTCAAACATATTTAAGCCAATTGGATTAGTCATATCAGCAGGATTAAAGTAGATAATATCCTCAACGCGTTCTTTTGGAACCTTACCCAATAAAGATTCAACCAAATCACCGTGCGGATCAATAAAGGCGAATCCCCGACCATCCATCATATCTTGATAAGCCATATTCTCCTGCAAGACAGACTTACCAACACCCGTTTGACCAATAATATATACATGACGGCGGCGATCTTTAGTTCCAATGCGAATAGGTTTTTTAACCCCTCGAAACTCGTTATATCCAATCAACAAACCCTCATCCAAAACGTCTGTTGGTCCATCAACCTGCTTGGACATCTGTCGCTTAACTTGTGAAGTCGGGATCGCATTAGCTCCAGGCAAATGGAATAACGTTGCCATTTCTACACTATTGAGAATATTACTACGAGTTTCTTGAGGAAAGAATCTCATAATATATGCTGTTGTCATTTCCTCAACATTCCTGGTTAAAGAAAACTTAAACCCGTTATTGCGAGGTGAGTCAAACAGCGAAAAGGCTGCTATTATATTTTTTAACAACACTTGGGAGCGCGCCGCAGTATTTGAAGAAATCACAACACGCACCAAAACCTCATATGCAGGATAACGAGCTTTTTCGCTAATAGCATCCACTTCCGCCTGCTCTAAAGAAGTTAGCTGCTTGTCCTCAGAATTAGAGCTGCCGTCTTTTTCATTATTCTCTGGCGGTTTCCATAGGGCCTCCATAATATCCATAGGAGCAACGCCTCCAAAGCCTTTTTTCTTGCCCTTATTTTTCTTCATGCCGTCAATATGAGACTCCGATGCTTTGGACCAACCGTCATACGCCGGACGTAGTAAAAATTGCACGCCTATTCCATCTTCTTTGGACGCCGAAGACAAAGCATTTAATAATGCCCTAGAAGCATCCCTTTTCGACTCCTGATAAGTCGATATTGGATAAACAAAGGACTTTTTCAGAGTGAATTCGCCACCGATAGTTCCACTCATCTTGCCGACCTTACTGAATATATTAGTATCAGATACCTCTTCTAGCCGAGCAGAAGGATATGCTGCCGCTACAGCTTGACGAATAACATCAACCAACACTAGCGGAACGACGGCGTAATAATGAACCAGTCCACCATGAGCAACAATCTCAAACGACATATGACGTTGGCCGTAGACTTTGCTTTTGAATCCTTTAGTTGCTGTACTTGAAATAATATTGTACATCACCTGGGCCTGCGACAGCACCTCTTCAGTTAAATCTCGCTCATCTCGATTTGAACTATCTACATCTTCACTTGTCGGAGGCAAATGTATAAGCAACGGCACCATCTTCAAGCCTCGTTCATAATTTTTGGCTTCCCTCAGCATGTTACGATACAATACAAAAGCTACCGCAGAACCAGCGCTTATAATAACAATCGCGATAAAACTAACTATCAAAGGACCCGCACCCATATAAAACCCTACTTACTACCGTCGTCATTTTGACCTAAAGTCTTATTATATCGTTTTTTTAAATAATCAGCCTGCAGCTGCGCAATAACTCTATTCCTCTCATAAGGATTATCTTTTGTTAAAGCTATAATCTTTTTAACTTTATCCACCCACTCTCTTTCTATCAAGTCTTCATCCGCTGCCACTAGAGGAGTATCATCATCAGCTACCACCCCTGACTGATTCGTACTTTGATCGTCGTTTTGAGATTGAGATAAAGGAACTGTTGTAGTATTATCAACAGGCAAAGCCACGGGGATATTATTATATTGTTCAACCCTAGCACCAAGAGACTGCTCAGACTCTCTTCCGACTTCAGGATTTAATGATGTATTTTCTACATTATACTCACCGCCACCTATATTTTGTGGCTGCACCTCAGGATTACTATTAACTTGTGGCAGTTCGGGATTCATAAATATATTGTACCACGTAACTACTTAAAATACACGACTACATTCAGGACGGGATTAGTATCTTTTATGTATAAAAAAACACGCCAGCAACTCAAACACACCAAGTAATAATGTCTCAAAAACCCCAACATCTCCCATCGATTGCATACCCATATAAATAACTGGAGCAAGAGAGATTACAGTAGAGTAATAATACGTCTTATACTTAGATTCATTGCGACTATTCTTGAAATTAAAAAATTTCGCAGCTATTCGCTCCGATGTTAAAAATACTACATAAGTTAGACAGATAAATAGTACATACAAACATACGAAAAACGCTAAAATCCCAAACGGACCAGCAGAGCTCGGGTTTGTCGCGCTCAAAATAACCGCAGTCAAAATCAATGCAACCAACGCTATAAAACTAATTATCTTCATCCCCATACTCACATCATACTATATACAAGAAGCCTGAGCGATAATACTATAGCATATAGACACAAACCATCCGCCGATAAAAAATAACTATTAGGCGCGGGTGCTACTTGCCCATTACCGCTCGAGGCGATTTGACCGCTCCTTAATTAAGGAGCATCCTTGCAGTTTTCCTCTGCATACATCCAGGACTCTCACCACTAATTCTTTAACGAGGATTAACTGGATGTATGCGGTACTAACCGCGCGCTCAACGCTTTTAAAAGGCGGAGCATTGGCTGCGTCATTATAAAAATCATGCAGCCAACTATCCGTCGATTTATACGTAAAAACGCGGCTTTATATAAATTTTATTGTTAATGTATTTTTGCTTTTTTGTTTTTCTAAAAGCTTAACCTTATGTTAGCATAGCCCTATTTATATGTCAACCATTACTCGGCCAAAAATATTGTAATTTTCACCTATTTTTTAGTGTTGTTAAAATTATCATCTGTTAATTATTCTCTTATCGCTTTATAGCTATCTGTGCATTTTACAACAAGCTTGTCATTTTTGAGTATTATCTAGTACGGATTACACACCATTCAATGAAGATATCGTCGACTTATCAACCGCCCAATTACACGACTAGCCTATGATTACCTGTCGTCCAAACATTGCCACAAAAATAGGTTCGTACAGCCAATATTAGACTGACACCCAACACTCAAATCCGCAATAAAATAATATCCTCTATTCCCCGCTTTATAAAACTCTATTCACTTTCATTGTCGCACTACAGCAAACTTAACAAAATTATTTTTATATTATTATAAGAACATCCAAGCATCAGTATGCATATTAAATCTTATACATCAAAAATGCTATACAACAGTTTTTAATTAAAAATTACAAAACGAAAGTATAAAGTTTATTCATAGTACACAAAGCTACCTTTTACACTTCAATAAAATGAGTCCTAGAGAATGTGCGACAATTTAATTTGTCGCACACATAAAAACATAAAAAGCAGCCAAACAAACGCCAGCCTCTGGCATATAACTTCATAGTAAAAAGCTATTAGAAAAAAATAGTTGCGAAAAATTATAAAGAAGATTATAAAATGTGTAGTATTTTTTTACTAAACTTTTTTTACAAAAAAATATTGTTGACATAAGCATTTATATAGCTTATTATAGGGGTAGCTTCTGAATAAAAAAGTTATACGGAGGCCAAAAATAAAAAGAAATTGTAAAACTCCACTTTTTTGAAAACAACCACTACTCGCAGGTGGTTGTTTTTTCTATATTAAAGATAAGTTCTACTCTTTGACAGTAAGTAAAGCCAGCGATGGGGCTGACTTTTAATCTAATCTCAATCTATTTGGTGGAGCTGCCGGGTACTGCCCCCGGGTCCAATTGGTATCATGATATTCGTCTACAAGCATAGTCTTATTTCAATTTAATTTATAACGCCACTCGACTTAAATAAGCCAAAAATACCGAGCTACGTTACGTAGAAAAAGTCCCATGAGTCTGCTACTTCCAGAATCACAGCGAGCAACATAAATATAACACCTCGTCCACGCTATGTTGCCTGCACGACAAGATGGCTATAGAAAATTACGCTACAGCTGGTGCGAAAGCACGAACCTGGAACAGGCCCGCAACTTTGCTTGCAAAGTTTTTTGCATCTAAAAATATACGTTACGCGTATCATCGGCTTGCAGAATATCCTGATAAGGTCCAATTGTCGAAAGCTATATCAGCCCCACATATCAGTTCATATTATACCCTGACCTCATTCAAAAATCTACATGCTTATGTTTTAATAGATTCATGATAAGTAGAGTTATTTCAGCTACTCCCTATGGATTTAACGGGCAAATCATCGAGGTTGAAGGAGATATGTCAAAAGGACTCCCTAGCTTACAAATTGTCGGAATGGGCAATAAAGCCATCGATGAGTCCAGAGACCGAGTGCGTAGCGCAATAAAAAACTCTTCCTTGGACTTTCCGAAAGGAAAAATAATTATCAACTTAGCACCAGCAGAACTGCCAAAAGACGGATCTCACTTCGATCTTCCTATTGCCCTGTCTATTTTATGTATCAGCGGCGCGCTCAACCAAAGCGATATAAATAATGCGGTTTTTGCGGGTGAATTGGCACTAGACGGCAGCCTACGTCCAATACGATCAGCAATTATTACAGCCGAAGTAGCTAAAAATCAAAAAATTAAATCAATATACGTACCAGCTCAAAACGCCGAACAAGCGGCGCTGACGACTGGAGTTGATGTATTTCCAGTAGAAAACCTGAAGTCTCTCTTCTTACATCTCAAAAAAGAAAAGATTATTAAACCAATAGATAGATCGTCAGTAAAAAATATATTTTCTAATCATAAAAACACTCCAATCATCGACGACATCTATGGACAAGAGCAAGCAAAGAGAGCTATCCAGATAGCCGTTGCCGGAAGACATAATATTTTATTGTCCGGCCCTCCGGGGTCAGGAAAAACTATGTTGGCAAAATCCTTGAAGAATCTATTACCGAGTCTTTCAGATGATGAAATAGTAGAAGTAACAAAACTTCACAGTCTTGGAGAGCAGACCATAATAAATAACCCCATAGTAGATAGACCATTCAGGTCACCACATCACACCGCAAGTAGAGCGTCTATTATTGGTGGAGGGTCAAAGGTGCAGCCAGGAGAAATCAGTTTAGCTCATAGGGGCGTCCTATTTCTTGATGAGCTGCTCGAATATCCGCGTACTGTGCTTGAATCGCTTCGTCAACCCTTAGAGGATCATGAAATTACCATCAGTCGCGCAAATGGTAAATTCAACTTCCCTGCCAATTTTTTATTGGTAGCCACAATGAATCCTTGTCCTTGTGGATTTCTTGGAGATCCAGAAAAAACTTGTATATGTTCACAAAATCAGATTATCAATTATCAAAAAAGATTATCAGGACCACTACTCGATCGAATAGATCTAACAGTATCAGTTTCGCGAGTTCCTCACGAAAAATTATTAAGCAATAATGCGTCGACAAAATCACAACAAGAGACGTTTTTATCTGAGATATATAAAGCCTACTCTATTCAGAGAGACAGATACAAGTGTAGCTATAAATACAACAATGATATCCCAAGCAATAACGTTGATAAAATTACATCAATCTCTGAATCCGCAAAAACCTTCTTGACGAACGCAGCCAGAAAACTAGACTTAAGCACTCGCAGCTACTTTAAAGTTATAAAAGTTTCTCGCACTATCGCAGACCTAGAAGGATCTCTATCCGTAGAAATTCCACATATAGCAGAAAGCCTACAGTACAGACAGATTAACATAGGTTAATTATTGTTCTTGAAAATAACAAGCATCTCTGTTACAATAGCAACTGAGTTAATCTAAAATTGCTTCAAAAAAGGAGAGCCAGAGATTAATAAATCAATCCGTATCAACGGAGCAATCCGTGCAAGAGAACTGCGGATAATTGGTCCTGATGGCGAGCAGCTAGGAATCATGTCACTTAAAGAGGCTTTAAGTAAGGCCAGCGACATGAATCTTGACCTAGTTGAAATATCACCGGGAGCCAATCCGCCAGTTGCTAAAATCATTGACTGGGGTAAGTACCAGTACCAAAAAATGAAGGATCAACAGAAGAATCGGCGCCAAGCCAAATCTGGAGACCTAAAGCAGATGCGCTTTGGTCTAAAGATAGGAGCTGGAGACCTAGAGATTAAGCTGAAGAAGATCCGTAAATTTTTAGAGGGCGGACATAAAGTTCGTATACAAGTGGTCTACAAAGGTCGCGAAATGGCCCATAAAGAGATCGGCTACGAATTGATCGACAAAATCATGGAACACCTTAGTGAGGACGCAATATTAGAGCAAAAACCTCAGATGGCTGGTCGCAATCTGAGCGTAGTAATAAGGAGTAAATAATGCCAAAGCTAAAGACCCACAAAGGCACTGCGAAGCGTATCAAGCTAACCAGCACCGGAAAATTGACCCGCCAGCGCGCATTTGGCGGCCACTTGTTGGCTAAAAAGTCAAAAAGTCGTAAACGCGCAATCAATACAACAGCAACAGTAACTGGTTCGATGGCCAAGAACGCCCGTCGAGCAATGGGAGTATAGTTATGCGAGTAAAACGAGGAGTTGCCGCACACGCTAAGCATAAAAAAATCTTAAAAGCAGCTGAAGGAATGCAACATAACCGCACCAGAAGTTTTCGTCTTGCAAAACAAGGTGTTATTAGGGCTCTACAATATGCATACCGCGATCGCCGAAACAAGAAGCGTGATCTACGCGGCTTATGGATTACCCGAATCAATGCAGCCGCTCGACAAGAAGGCACAACTTACGGCAAACTTATAGCTTCTATGAAATCTAAAAACATTGAGATTGATAGAAAAATATTAGCAGAATTGGCTGTTAACGAGCCAAAAGCTTTTGCTGAAATAGTAAAAGCAAGTCTATAGTAGGACAAATCTATCAATATAAAACACCCTAGCATTACGCAGGGTGTTTTATTCATAGTCTGTCTATAAGCCGGGTTCTGTCTAGGGTAATCATCTATCTAGTTTGCTTGTTGCCAAACAAATCAAGCGGTTATCGATCTGCGGACGGATAATCCTATTTGCAAATCTCCTTGCAGCCGACAGGGTTTACCTCTCGTCTATGTCGCCATAGACGACTGTGGGCTCTTACCCCACTCGTTTCACCTTTTCCCTCGTATATAAAATACAAGGGTAGTTTCGTTTCTGTGGCACTTTCCCTAGAGTTGCCTCCGGTCGCCGTTAACGACTGTCGTATCCTTTGCTGCCCGGACTTTCCTCTTAAGTATAACTTAAGCGATTGCCCAACAGACTACACGATATATTATAGCACTAAACCCTAGACTTGTCTGTGGGCGCTAGATATTCCCCGCATAAATGCAAGGTGGGTGCTCGCAACTTATTGCCACGACAATAAATCATTAAAGCTCCCTATCATATGATGTTAGGAAAATCATACGCGCCCACGGATAAATCCAGGGTCTGCCTATATTATACACTAAATATGTTCATAAATGCACGCAAAATTGCCTGAATACAACCCGACATAACCTGTCCGATCACATCAGAAAACAACACAACTATAATCATCACTAAAAGAATGCCATTTTGCTCAATTTTTTGCATAACACTCCTTACACTATTTGGCGCTACGGCATATAATATTCTAGATCCATCTAGAGGCGGAATTGGTAGCATATTAAAAACAAAAAAGCCTAGATTTACCGATACAACAGTAGAAATAATCAATCCAAATATCGTAGGCTGTACTACTCCAGAATTATTAATAACACCACCAAAAACCCCTACGCCAAATGCGATAAAGGCGATTATTAAGTTAGTAATCGGACCGGAAAGGGCAATAAGGGCTGCTCCCCAATCACCAAAACGAACTTTACTTGGATTAAACGGAACAGGCTTAGCCCCTCCGAAGACTGGAGCGTGTAAAATAACCATAATCAAGGGAAGCAAAATAGTCATCACTGGGTCAATATGCTTCACAGGATTAAGAGTTAACCTTCCTTCTTCTTTTGCGGTATTATCGCCCAGTGTATACCCCATAAAAGCATGTATAGCCTCATGAATAGTCATAGACAGCAATATAACAATCAAAACTATTATTATTTCTAAAATCATAAGTGTTATTATAGCATTAATACGCGATCTTGACTAATTAAGCAAATGCCGCTACAATAATAAGGATTGTTATTAATAATAAAGTAAAGAGAGTGGAAATGGCATCACGATGTGATTTAACAGGCAAAGGAAAGCAGTACGGTAACAACGTCAGCTTCTCCCTGCGCCGCACTAAACGCGTCTTCAAACCAAACCTTCAGAAGAAAACTTTTGTCGTTGACGGTCAAAAAATTACCATGACTTTAAGCACAAAAGCTATTCGCACCCTGAAGAAAAAAGGTATTCTAGGCGCAACTACTAATAAGTAATCACTAAGATTAAATTTTTTAATAAAATAACTCCGATTACGTTATCGGAGTTATTTTTAATTCAGCGAAAAGGCTCTAACTTTTCGATATTTGAATAACTGTTAAATTATCCGGTAAATCGGTTATTTTCTTTAACTTCCACTTTGAACCAGCCTCAACAACTGGAGCTCCTAGATTTTTTACAAACTCATCCACACTATCCTGTGGAACTTCATAACGCAAAGTAGCGTCATTGTAATGCACCGGAATCACCACCTTAGGATCCAATTGACGAATTATTGAAGTTGCTCCCATTGCGTCTAATGTATATCCATTTCCACCGACAGGTAATATTGCAAAATCAACAACACCTATATTTTCTAGCTGATTATCAGTTAGTTTATTCTCAATATTACCAACAATCACCCCCTTAGCTTCACCAACCGTAATTTTATATATTGTAGATTTTTTAACATCATCTGCGGCGTCGATGTGTCGGCGTGCTGGAATTCCTAGCAATGAAATATCCCCAACTTCATATTCACCTGGACCAGAGAATAATAGTCTCGGCACAGAATCTGCAACAGTAAATCTATCCTCCGTAACCACCTCCACATCATTACTCACGGAAACATTTTTCCCTCCGACAATTTCTAAGTTCGGATCAAATACTACGCGAAGCTTCTTTGTAGTAACAATGACGGCATTTGCTCCTTTATACTCTACTTCAAACATCCCTACTCCTTCCTCATTATATTTTCTATATCTACTACTACTGAATGCTTATTTCTTACAATATCCATTATAAATCTATCCTTGACACTCATCCTATAATAAAAATCGTCATAGGACATAACGGTATAATTTATCTCTGTTTTTTTATCTTTTTCAATCTTTTTGGTAAGATTTTTTATCGCTAAAGTAGATATGCCATCACCAACTAACAATAGATCAATAGAAGAGTTTGACCCAACTACCAGCTTTCCCGAGATAATAGCCAACTTTAAACCCCTCATTCTCTTTAAGGAATCCTCCCAGGAAATATCACCTACATATACACACCCTTCCGCACTCTTGTCTGAGAATATAGCCGCAAGCGGCTTGATATACGGATAATCCTCATTTACGCTATAGTATAACTTATTATCAATAGCGTCCTGTTGTACTATGCCAACAGATACCATATTAGCCAGTTCTCGACGAACGGAGTTTATCTGCTCATCAATCAGCCTAGTGATCTCTCTCACGTAAAATGACTTTTCTGGATTGTTCAGAAAAAGATGAAGTAATTTTACCCTAGTTTTTGAACCAAATAATGAATCAATCATTGCACTATAATTGTAACATATTTTTTACTTACTATCTAATATTCGAGATAAATATTGTTCACACGAACGAATATCTCCCCATTCAATAAATGGGTTTCGTCTAAACCACGTCAACTGACGTTTTACTAAGTTTACATCACTAACGATAAACTCCCGAATAGTCTGATCTTCATCTATTTCTTTATCAATTAATTTCTTAATAACAGGATAAACATTACCCGTCATAGCCTCATTACACCACCCGGCATTATTGGCTAATACTATTGTCTCTTCTACAACACCATCCTTGAACATTTTTTTTGCTCTATCTGTAATCCTCTGTTTTAATAGCTGTTTATCTGTAGTAATTCCGACAATGATAGTATTATTTAATGGAGTCTCCAGTCCAGACGGCTTTTTATCAGCTCGCTCAATAGCCCTAATTAGATATCTTTTATTTTTACTATTCTCCGGCAAGGCTACATCGTGATTGACGCAGTATTGTTGGAGTTCAGATATCGTCATTTCTTGTAAGTTATCTCTCTTTTCTTTGCTGAATTTACCTCCAAATTGAAAATCAAATATAACAGAATCAATGTACAACCCCGTTCCACCAACAAGAAATGGAATATTTCCTCGACTTCGGATTTCTTTAATCTTTTGACAGGCATAGCCCTTAAATTGCGACGCACTGAAAGAATCTCTTGGATCTACTAAGTCAAGACCCCAATGAGGCACTCCTTGCTGTTCACCTAAAGAAGGCTTAGCTGTCCCGATATTCATACCACGATAGACAGTCCTGCTGTCAGCGCAAATTATCTCTCCTCTATACTTCTTCGCTAATTGTATAGCCAACGATGTTTTGCCGCTAGCAGTAGGGCCAATAATTACAATTAGCGGTAGGTGACTTTCACTAACGCTATTATCTAATTCCGCAAACTTATCCAATTAATTCAATCCTATAAAGATTTTATATACTCAGCAAGCTGCTCCAATGATATTTTTTCTTCACCAGATTGCGTGCGAACACTAACCTCACTAACTTCCATATCCTTTGGTCCTACGATAAGTTGAACAGGTATCTTCATAGAAGTAGCTTCCCTAATCTTCTTGCCTAATGATTCATTTCTAGAGTTTATTGTAAATCTTACATCGTTATATCTAACTGGCTTCATGAGAGTAATGTCTGATAATATAGTTGTTATTTTATCAACATACTCTAACACCGTGTCGTTAATCGTCAAAATACGAACTTGTTCCGGAGCCGCCCAAAACGGAAACCATCCGCCAGTATGCTCTATAAACACACTTAAGAATCGCTCAATTGAGCCCAATAAGGCACAATGAATCATAACTGGTGTTGTAAAATTGCCGTCATTATCCGCATATTCCAAACCAAACCTTTGTGGTTGCACAAAATCCAGCTGCACAGTTGCAACTTGATGTTCACGACCGATTGCATCCGTCGCCATAAAGTCAATCTTTGGACCATAAAATGCCGCCTCACCCTCTTGTTCGAAATAATCCAAACCTACTTTCTCAACAGCAGACTTTAACTGGTTCTGTGCGGAATCCCATAAGCCAAGGTCACCCAGGTACGAGTTGGATTCATCACGGTAGCTCAAGCGAACCCTGAGCTTCATATCAATTGATCTATATAGCTCGCGGGCAGCCGACAATAAATTATTAATCTCATCTTCAATCTGATCAGTACGACAAAATATATGGCTATCATCTTGCGTTAGTGAGCGAACTCGATTCAATCCGCCCAGCTCGCCAGTTTTTCGTCACGATAGTCTGTTGTCGTCTCCAAGTATCTTACCGGCATATCACGATAACTTCGCGGTCGTGAGGCAAAAATTTGCGTATGATGTGGACAGTTCATAGGCTTAAGAGCCATCTCGTCGCTAGTTTCCTGGCTTTTAACTAAAAATAATTCCTCTCCAAACTTAGCCCAATGTCCCGATGTTTCATATAGATCTTTTTTCGTAATATGAGGCGTCCATACTTTTTCAAAGCCAAACTTCTGTCTCAGCTGGTTCGAATATTGAGCCACTATATCTCGTAAAATCGTACCGCGAGGAGTAAACAAAGGTAAACCAATCCCCACCAAGGGTGAAGTTGTATACAAATCAAGCTCCCTACCTAATTTGCGATGATCTCGCTGTTTTGCAATCTCCAATCTATTCAGATATTCATCCAGCTCTTCCTGCGTAGCAAACGCTACACCATATATTCGTTGCATTTGTGGATTATTTTCACTGCCTCGCCAATACGCTCCAGCCGTCTTAGTAAGTTTAAATACGCCAACCTTTCCAGTGCTATCCACATGTCCGCCCCTACACAAATCAGTGTAATCACCCTGAGAATACAAAGAAACAGTCTCAACTTTACTATCGCCATCAGACACAGACCCCATTTTTTCTCCAGTCAATTCACTAGCAACTGTAGTACCAGATCGCTTAAGGTCATTCAGTAGTTCTACCTTAAATGACTGATCTCCCTTTATAGCCCAATCAATAGCCTCTTCTACCGACACATTGCGCCTTTCAAGCGGATAATCAGCCGCTATGATCTTTCGCATCTCCTTTTCTATCTTCGGAAGATCAGCTTCAGAAATTGTCCCGCTGTCAAGATAGACATCATAATAAAAGCCATTATCGATAGCTGGACCCACACCGAACTTCGCTTGAGGCCATAAATGCTGAATAGCCTGCGCCATAATGTGCGCTAGACTATGTCTCATAGATCTTAATTCTTCTTCACTCATATCAGTATTATACCACGCTCCTTGCTACTAGACATCTGTTGTGATAATATTATTATATCTGGGCGATTAGCTCATTTGGCTAGAGCGCTTCATTGACGTTGAAGAGGTGAGAGGTTCGAATCCTCTATTGCCCACCAGATACGACGATTGTATAACTCTTTATCAGTTACTGATGAAGAGTTTTTTTAATGTCGTAAAGGAGTATAGAAAAATGACAATCGCAAACTCAGATAACATCAGATCTCATATCTTTCGCGTGTATGTTGAAGCGCGTACTTCGAAAGAGAACAAGCCGTATAATGTATTGAATATTGAATGGATTATGCCCAATGAGAAGACATACAAACAGACTGTTTTTCTCTCTGCTGAGCAATTGGCCCTTATAGAGTCATCAGTTGCTAAGGAGGCCCTGCTTTAATTGTAGGGCTTTATATTTTTTGGTGCTTGCGTTTAAAAGCAAGTTAAATGTCAATATAGACGCAGCCAGAGTGCCATTGTAGCGGGCTGGTACTCAAATGTTATATTGAATAATTAAAAGCTACAAGAAAGGATTAAAGCAAGTTATGAAGCTTATTGAAGCAGCTGACGCTACTAGCATCATTACGACAGTTATCGGGTACTTTACTCAAAACTGGCCTGCTCTTGCAATTCTGATCGGCTTCGGCGTTGGTCTGAAGTTGTTCCGCAGCTTTGGCAATCGTGGCCTTAAAGGTCGTTTCTAGTAGTTTGCGGGATGTACGACTCCCACCACACGTATATCCCGCACCTTGCTTATTAAACATATGAAGACTATAGAGATTGTACAATTAATAACTCAGACTCTATCTGCCAACTTCTCTTCTCTTTTGGCGATTGTAGCTGTTGGTGCTGGAGTGAAGATAGTTTTAGATATTGTCTTTAAGTCGTTATATTCGGTTACTAATTCTAGATAGGAGTTTTTTTTATGTCATCAATGGAATTACAAACAATTTTAGATAAGTTCCTTGTAAAAATTCTTTTGTCATTCTATTTTCTGCTTTCATTTGTTGGTATTTGATAAGAAGAATTAGTTATTCTGGAGGTGATAAGTAATGAGTTCTAGCGATATTGTCAATTTGATCTATAGTGTCATTACTTTTTTTGCTTTAGGCTTTTGCGTTTATTTTCTCTATACTGATTTGTTTAAGAATAGGGGTAATAAAAAAATGATGATGTTATTCGCTTTATTTTCCATTTTTTTGTTGGTTATAGTTGTTTTTTTCGATCGATGAAGAAAAAGAATATCAGACCTATTTAAGAAAGAAGCTTGAAGATGAAAATAAATAAAAAGAGTATTTTATGTTTTGTCTTCTCTTTTGATTTTTGGTTATTCTATTCTCTTTCCATTTTTTAATGTTTCTGCCCTCGATGATAAAAAGAACAATCCACCATTTCATACTACTAAGAAGCTTTATTTAGAGTATGGTCCTAATAGTCAAATGGATATTACTAACTATTTAGTTACTACTCTCTTTACTGCTAAAGATGTTTATAACCGTAGGATTGTATGGCATTGTCCTGCGATGACTCGTGAGCAATCCTATACTAGTTATAAAAAAGCTATTGCTAACAACTCAGGTTGGCTTATTACTCAGAAGCAAGGTAAAACTACCGTTGCTATTAACTCTTCTAAGGATGATCTCTATTCTTATAGTAATGTGTTTGTTTATTGGTCTGAAATTAAGCCGGATGAACAGATATTGCGATATAATCAATCTCGTGACCCTTATACTGATTATTATTGGTCTTTTAACTCCTCTATTCGTTCTAGCGTCAATGTTCTCCACTTGAGTTATTCTAATCGCGATGAGTCTATTCACATTGGCTGTGATAAGCCTGGTGGTACTGCTGTTCGATTGTCGGCTGATCATCTTAACTTATCTGACTATAATATAAAAAAAGGTGAGTCTAGTAGGATTTCTACTTTTCTGAATACTTTTCCTTACAAGTTAGATAAGTCTATTACTTGGGATATCGGTACTATTCCTGACGCTGAGCAACAGACTTTATATCCTCACTTTGAATATGATTTAAAGTATTTAAAACTTAAACTGAAGCACCTTAAAAATGAGGATCATATAAAGTTTCCTGACGCTTGGGCGAGTCTTGACGATAAGAAAGGTTACTATATTCCTGACAAGTCTGATTATTATATATGGTTTACTGTCCAGAAGCGTAAAGGTGGTGATGTGGTTCAAAATGGATTACAGCATATAAAAGCTGGCGGATCTTTTGAAGTTGATCTTCCTTCATTAGATGAATATGCTATTTCTGCTAGATATTCTATTAAGGTTTGTTATGCCTCTTCTTATGATAGAGATAAGACTATAACGCCTGATAAAAATGATTATTGTTTTCATGCAGGACCAGATGAAACGCCTTATCTTAAATATAGTGAGCGTACTATTTACTTAAAAGCTGACGGATCTGTAAAGTCTGGTAGTACTGTAGGCTTAAACTGTCCTTATGGTTTTTGCTCTGAATTGAAAGAGAAGCCAAAATATGAAGATTGTTCTCAATATGATTGGAAGTTTGGTGATTTTAAGATCCCTTCTCCAGGTTCGATTGCTTGTGCAATCCGTAATTCTTTTGTTTGGTTCTTTACTGATTTTCTCTTTGGTATAATTTTTCCAAAAATTGAAGATCTTCAATCTTTGTGGGATGATCTTTTGAATACTATTATTGATCGATTGGGTTTCTTGGCCTTGCCTTTTACCTTTATAAAAGGTGTGTTTACTACAGTACAGGCTATGACTGCTACTGATAATACATGTGCAATGAGTCTTACTGTTTTTGGTTCTACTGCTAATGTTGAATTATGTCGATGGCGTTATCAATTGCCGGCTCTTTGGTCATTTATGCAGATATTTCTTCAGGGTGGTATTGCTGTTGGTTTCTTATGGACTTGTTATCGATTGGTCAATCGGTTCTTCGGTATTTATGTTGAGGATTATGAAGAAGATGAATCCGAAACTCAGTCTATACGCTGGCTTGACGAGCGTACTGGTGATCACGGTGATTGGGAAGAAAGGAGAAAGAATTAGTTTATGATAGTAATGTTTATTTTATCGTTTATAGTTGTCGTAGTTAAGTTTATCTTATCTCTTATACTGATCCCTGCGGCCCCACTAGTTTTCCTTAATGCCATAAATAATGTTGTTCCTTATTTTGCTTTCCCTATAGTTGTCTTGAGAAACTATATAGGTGATACATTCTTTATTACTATGCTTGTTATGATCGTTACTAGTATTACTGTCTTTATAGCAATACGTCCTGTTCTTTGGTTCTATAACAAAGTGAGGGGTCACTAATGCCTAATATTTTACCATTTGTTTCTAAGTCTTTATCTTTCGATAAAGAAGCTATTAGAGAAAATAAACGCAATCTTAAGGATCCGGATTACTTTCGCCCCTCAGGTATTCAGACATTTTTCGGTGAACAAGGTGACGGAAAGACTATAACTCTAATTCATTTTTATAAGAAAATTGCAAAACGATATCCAAAAGCTATTGTTGTTTCTAATATTATATTAAAAGACCGTACTGCTCTTAGGTTTGATGGATCTTTGGATAAATTAAAGTCTATCCTCTCTCGTGAGATCGATACTGTTTCTAGCTATATCTATTATTCTTCTTTAGAAGAATATGCTCTTGTCAATCAGTGTGTACGTAATGGCAAATATGGCGTAATAATAATTACTGATGAATATCAGAATTATTTTTCTAATCAGGATTCTCGTAACGTTCCACCTTGGGTCATTCATCAGGCCGCCCAGAATCGTAAACAGAAGCGTATCCACCTTGTTACCTCTCAGGATTACGATCAATTAGTAAAGGCCGTGCGTCGTCGCTCGGATATTGCATTTAAATGCAAGTCTTTTGCTCTTCCATTCGGTCTGTCTGCTGGCCCTATTTTTACGATTTACTGGGCGTTTATCGCTAAGAAGCTTGAGTTTGACAATAATGGCAAGCGTGTAGATGGCTCGCGACCTCTCAAAATGGGATTTTTCTTCCAGTCGCAAGCGTTGCGCGATTCATACGATACCGATCAGGTTGTCTTTACTGGCTCTCAGGCTGACGGCGTCTATCTCGCCTCACAGCCTACTGTCACAGTGAAGAAATTGGCTGTTCCCCTTAAAAGGCGAAAGGGGGTGTTTTCCAGGTAGAAGCGACTCTCTGATCGGCGCGAAAAGTTGGCTTTTCGCGTCCGGGCGGTGTCTGTAGGTTCCCGCCCGTAGGGCTACTTGATAACCCAACACTTAACAAGCGTTTATAGAGGTAAACAACACATAAAAAATAACATATTGGGGGTATGTTTTATGAATCAATCTTTAACTGTAATTGAACACGTTACAAAGGAATATCCTAATAATATGTATAAAGTTACTATCTTTAATAATCCTTTAGTACTTCCACGGCCTAAGTTGGGTCATAAGCCTAATAGGGATTATGAGAAGCCATCAGATAAGCTATTGAAGAATCTCTTCGCCGTACACGTACAACTATTTTTGATTATGCCTTATCTAACAACTTCTCTTACTTTGTTACTTTTACTTTCAATCCTAAGAAGGTCGATAGATATTCTATAGAAGCTACTTTTAATACTATGAAGTACTGGCTCAATCGTCAGAAAAAGCACTCTCCTGATTTTGCATACGTGATCGTACCAGAGTTCCATAAGGATGGTGCTATCCACTTCCATGCTTTAATTCGTGATTATAACGCCGAATTAAAGTCTACTAATGTTTTCCAAAATGGTAAACGCGTTTACAATCTTACTGGCTTTACTGCTGGATTTACAAACGCTCAGAAGCTTGATGATGATCAGACTAAAGCCGCGGCTTATCTCACTAAGTATATTACTAAAGATATGCTTAATCGATTCAATAAGCGTCGCTATTGGGCCTCTAAGAATCTATGCAAGCCTGTAAAACATTATGAGTCATTAGATGAATTAAAATTAAGTCAGTATATTCACGATGATAATTTAATGTTTCATTCTGATGCATATAATTTATCAATTTATCAATTCAAGCGTAATTTGGATATCGATTCTATTTATGATTTATTAGTCGATAGAGATGTAGATTTGACTTCTTCAGTCGCTATTAATATTAAACTTCGTCAAGCATCATTGCCTACTATTTTTCAAAACAGACTCGCCCTCTTCCACCTTAATTTTTTGTTTTTAGGTAATCTTCTATAATTTTCTTTATTTCTGTAGTTCTATTATAGGTTCCTATTGTACAGAATGCTGCCATTACTATTATTACAACCACTAGAAATGCTATTAGCGCTACTATTGCAATTATAATTTCTGGTTGATTTAGGTTTAATTCCATGTTTATTACCTTTTTTTGTTTTTAAGATTAATTTCTAATTGCATTATATAACATAAATTGGAGGGTAGAAAGTGATTCTTTATGAAAATATCTGAAGCCTTTAAGCTTTATATTTGCGATTATGTATTAAGGGCTGGCAAGTCTATTAATACTGAATCTAGTTATTTAAATATCAGTAAGTCCTTGATCTCATTCTTTGGGGATGTGGATATTGAAAGTTTGTCTTTTTCGGATTTTAGAGATTGGCACAACTTTGTTTCATCTCGATGGAGATCTAATACCGTTCGTAATGCTATCTCTTGCATTCGTATGGTTTAAAGATGGCCGCAAGGAGAGGATTTAATGTTATGGATTATGAAGAGTTAGTCGTCCCCAAGCGTGAGAAGTATATTATTCAATACTTATTACCAGAGGAGATTGAGGATTTTATTTCTGTTGCCTCTCGCCAATGTAGAGGCTATGGATCCATGAATCGATTGCGCAACATTGCAATATTGCGTTTGTTGGCCGCATCGGGTATTCGTGTTTCTGAGTTAGTATCCTTGAATCGCAATAGTATTCGTCATCGTAAATTTACGGTCATCGGAAAGAGTAAGAATCCTCGTGTTGTTTTTATTGATGAAGCTACTGAAGATGCTATAAATAATTATTTAGCTTGTCGCACTGACGACAACTCTGCCCTCTTTATTTCTCATCAAGGCGCTCGATCTCGTCTTACTACTGGCGGTGTTCGTCGTATATTTGAATCTATTTGCGATAATTCAGACTTTATTAACGTAACCCCTCATACTATCCGCCATTCGTTTGCTACAATGCTTTTAGATAAAGGTATTGAATTATGCTATATTTCGGATCTATTGGGTCATCAGAGTCTAGATACAACGCGTATTTATACACACTATACTAATACAAAATTACAACATATTTATGATTCAGTTATGACTTAAATGTGTTATTATATATGTAGTTAGTAACTTTTACAGAGTATTCCATTGACGTTGAAGAGGTGAGAGGTTCGAATCCTCTATTGCCCACCAGATACGATACATAAACCTCGTCGATAGTAGACGAGGTTTTTTATAGATAGAATTAGTTAATACAAAAACAATCAAACCTACAGATTTTCCGCGCAGACCTTGACTTTATTCAATAAGTATGTTAGAATTTGAAATATGAGTAAATATGACTCGCCTAATTTAGGCACAAAAAAGCCACAACATTGTTCTTTATTGAGCAAGACCAAAAATTCACTACGAATACAACAAGAAGATTAACGAAGAAAGATCTATACTTAGTTAAGTTTCTATATTTACGAAGCAATCGCCTCTAGAATGAGGCGATTTTTGTTTTACACAATACTTTTCCACTGGATTTTTTTATAGCTATATGTCAATATATTGATATGATATGTATAAAATGTTTTCACGGAAAAACCCACATAACAAATTCTCGTCAAAATAAAAAATACCCAATAACCTGGCGCAGACATATATGCGACCAATGTGGCTATTCTTTTACAACCTACGAAAAGCCTGTAATTAACCTCATTGTTATATCACAAAATGGCAAGAAAAATAATTTTTCTATAGGAAAGCTAATGCTTAGTATCGCGCGAAGTTTTAATCATAGCGATAGATTAGCAGCCTCATATAGCTACGACTTAGCCAATACTATACAAGACAAGTTGACGCTTTTACAAAACGAGTACACGATATCGCCACAATATATCGCCGAAATAACTCACTCGACATTACAGAATTTTGATCAAATAGCCGCACTGCAATACGCAGCACAACACAATCTTATTACTCCCCAGAGGAAGAAGCGTCGGGGTCGCCCTTCTTTTTCTTATTCTGAGCACGACTCTGATCGTTCATCTCCACTGTAGTCTTCTCTGTTACATCAAACTTATCAAGGTATTTACCGATCAGAAGATGAGTCTGGGCATTGTACGAGGCCATTGAGCTGTATACTATAGCAATTACAGGCATCAGAACCCATTGCAAGACCATCAATATATTCCTACTCTTTTTATATCTTTCCGGACGCGGAGGCAGAAGTTTAAATGATACGAAAATTGAAACCAGAATACCCACCATAGCTATCTGTTGTATTAAGCTAACTGTATCTGGCAGTTGATGTGCAGCAACACTACGCGCAGCCTCGCCATTTAATACAAGCGGTGCCCATCCACCAAAGCAACGATCAAAGCGATACAAGCCTGCGTTACGTGACCGTCTAGTAACCTTATAAACCTAGCTAAGCTAGGCCAAAATTTTGCAGTTCTATTCCTATTAAACACATTGTTGCCCACATAAGCCACATCAGAAGCCCCATAACTCCAGCGGCGCAACTGAATAAACTGAGCCTTTAGTGTCTTCCTATACCCATTAGACAATACTGCATCTTGATAAATTGGCACAAAAATGGGCACAACCTCATAATTACCACTAAAATAGAAATAACTTCGCCAATATTGATGCCCATCCTCAACAATCGTTCTAGTGCTCCAAAAATTCATCTCAACAAGTGCACTCATCGGCTGAGAATGTGACGCGAAATTACGCAAAGAGTATGGACGCATAGAACTAATGATGTTCCAAAACGAATTCCCCGTCGCCACCACTCTCATGGGAGCAGGAACATCCCATATATTATTAGTAAACAAACATATTGGCTGAAATGATAAATGTTTCCTGTCCTCGCGGGTAACATATTCATATGTTACATAATCAAAGTAATACTTATGCGGCTTATTATCGCAGTCCATTGTTGTAACAATAACATCAGAAAAAGCTATTCCCTCTTGCTGTAAATATCTCTCCAGCCACTTACCCGCATATGTAATATTTCCACCTTTACCGACTACTTCGTTTGGCAGGTCCTTTGGGTGTTTTACGATATGAAAAGAGTGAAAATATTTACCGTATTTCTTCTTCAATGTCTTGGCTGTTGTATCAATATCAACACCACCACGCTCTTCATACGCAAAAACCACTATCAGCCGTCTTTGTCATATGTTGTATCTAAGACTGATTTAAGAGCAGGTTCAATAACCTCTATACTCTCATTATACGCAGGCATAATAAGAGCGTTGTAAATACTACTTGGCTTAGGAAAATATCCATCTTCCGCAGCAGACATAAACTTTAGATTATCTAAATGCTGCTGGTATAGCAACTCTTTAGACTCAACCCCCCTCAGTTTAGAGTACGCTTCTTTTGGGCTTTCTAAATCAGACAATCGCCCATTCCAATCAACTTTTGATGCCCTTTCCATGTTATTGTGGCCATTGATTACTCTATAGCTAATCGCTATAGCCTTCACGAACGCGGCTAGGATTATAGACAATAGATAAATTGACGCCAAAACAGGACTTAAAATAGACAAAATTATCAAAAGAATGACAGCTCCGTAACTCAATATTCCTGGGAGCATCTCAAGAAAACGATATTTTTTCGTTCGTTTGCCAAGTGGAATTTCAATGTCCATACATTACCCTATCGATGCAATTTTAATAATTGAATATCCTAAAATAGATAAAATAACCAAGATGCCCAGAGTCAGCCACAGAAGAAATATAGCCAAGCTTCGCTTCTCTAGCGATATTAATTTAACACTTAACACAGAATGACCAAGAGCTACCATAAACGCTAAAACAATATAACTAAACAGACCAAACCAGTGGCTTCTATAGAAATTTGCATCACCATACGCGGTATAGCGCGTAATAACCTGAGCCTCGCTATGCTTTATCGACAATCCTAAAAATACAGACACAACAATAGCCACAACAACATTAACGATCAAAAGAGTTGCCACAGTCCTGTCGCTAAAAACAATTTTTATCAATTTCTTTATAGTATCTTTCATAAAATGGAGCCGTTGACTGGGCTTGAACCAGCGACCTGCTCGTTACGAATGAGCTGCTCTACCAGCTGAGCTACAACGGCAAACTCCTTAGGAGATTATAGCAAAAATAGAAGCTTTTTCAAACTAGAGCGATTATTTGTCTATAGAAATGAAGTACTTTACCTTGTTGTTATTTTTTAAGTAGTTAAGACGACTATTAAATTCTGTTAGCGGAACTTTTATGTAGGAATAATTTACGACATTACCCTCGATATTATTCAGTGTCACGAAATAATACCCATCACCGGAAAGGGTTTTTATGGGGCCTGAAGTTTTACCCTTTACTAAGGACATAGCTGATTTCGTTAAGCCTCCATCGGAATTATCTACAGACACAGACAGGTCAAACACAGGTTGTACTTTATCACCCATCTCTGTAGCGACATCCTTTAGAGATTTACCTGCTCGCAGCTTCTTCTCGATATCAGATGCTAGACTGCTCGCAGTCTTATCAACCTTAAAAGAAACTTCTTGTTTTAATAAGGTGTATTTCATAGCAATCTTCAACTCATCCATTGACCAATGGAGGTTATCTTTTACTACGGACGCGTAAGCAGTCTGCGAAAGCTTACTAGATTCCTGTTGACTTTTAATTAAATCTTGAGCTCTTTTATCATCAATCGTGATATTATTCTCTCTTGCAAGCTTTTTAGCATACGCAACCTCTAAGGCTTTGTTTATGGATTGGTTTTGATAGAACTTAACTTTGTCCTTTTGATCTGCTTGTCCCTGAGACTGTAATACTGCCAATGAGCTACGATGATACAAAAGATAGTCGCTATACTCGGCATTTTCTCCATCAATATTAGCCACTGGAAGAGGTAAGATCTTGGTTATCCTGTATGCAATATCGCTCGTATCTCTCCAAACATATAACTGCATCCAGCCAATAACAACAAAAATAGCCAATATAATAATACTAACAAACATAGTTATCCATACTAATCGACGTTTGGTGTATTGTACGGGGTATTTATGCTTACGACCAGCCGCCAAAACCTTTTCCCGATGCTGAGCTACTGTATCATTCGTAATTCTTTTTGGTAGTGTTTTTGATTGTTTTTTATCTTTACGGTTCAATAGGTTCTTCATTGCTATCCTCCTTCTTTGTCGAAATTTCCACTGCGTCTTGTAGTTTATTATAGATCTTATCTGGATGTTCTACGTTTTTTATAACAAGATCTCCAACAAAAGTTTGAATAACTATTGTACCAAACTTAAACATTTCACCACTAAACCCCGGGACACTATAGCTAATATTTTGAATTTTTGATAATTTTAACTCAATGACGTCTTTACCAAAAAATCCATGCTGAGTAATTTGACGAATTCTCTGATCAGTAACAATGTAGTAGGTATAAAACCACATCAAAAAATGATAGAAAAATAGTATTAACCCAAAAATAAACCCACCAATAAATACCCACAAAAAGCTTAAGTTATCTTGCCAAATTAAAAAAGGCAACGAACCAAACGCCATAGACCCAAGAAGTAGATAAAATCCTTTTCGCATAGCGATTATATGGCGACGAAATACAAACAGCAATCGCTCACCATCACGTTGCCCGTCGAACTGCTTATCTTTAATACTCTCTGTCATATATCTGGTACCCCGGGCAGGAGTCGAACCTACAACCTTATCCTTAGGACGGATCTGCTCTATCCAGTTGAGCTACCGAGGCATACAACCATTATACCACGGTAGGTCTCAGGAAAGACTAGTCTATCGAGTAAATTTCTCGCTCAATGTATGATAATTCACTAACTCTTCTGGCTTAACCAATGTTCAACTTCACGCGCAGCCTCATCTGAATCGCCAGAAGCATGAATCAAATTTGGAACACCCTTTTGACACTCATCTGCATAACCAAAACTGATGTGTGAGTAGTCGCCACGAATTGTTCCCATATCGGCTGACTTTGGCTCTGTTGGACCAACAATCTTTCTAACAACAGCAACAGCTTCGACACCCTCTAATACCATTGCTATGACTGGACCATCCATCATCATATCCAGTGTTATATTCAAAGTTCCCTCGCCCCTACGAGTAGCCAATTTACCGATGTCCTCGTAATGAGCATAGTAGTGATCTCTAGACGGCGATGTCATTTTTACACCAACTATTTTTAGACCAACTCGCTCAAAACGTTGTAAAATTTCCCCAACTATACCTCGTTGAACTGCGTCAGGCTTAAAGACGACCAATGTCCTTTCAACGCCACAGTAGTTTTTTTCACTTTCTGCCATAAATACTCCTCTGCTTATTATTTTCTAATATAGTAGCAGAAATAAATAATTTGATAAACATATTCATTAGCGATAGAATAAATATTATGTTTATATCTGAAGCTTTAACTGATTTCTTAGAGCACCTAGAAGTTGAAGGTGGACGTAGCCAGAAAACTATCATAAATTATCAACTGTACTTGGAGAGATTTATCGATTTTGCCGGGGATATAGATGTTGAGAAAATTACATCAGAATTAATACGTCAGTATCGTCTCTGGTTAAACCGTTATAAAAACGACAACACCGGCGAAGAGTTATCTCTAATCACCCAAAGTTATCATCTTATTGCATTGCGAGGTCTATTAACTTACCTTTCTCGTCGTAATATCAAAAGTCTAGCAGCCGACAGAATTATATTACCCAAAGTAGTCCGTAAACAAGTGACTTTTTTTACAATATGACGAGATTTTACGTATGATTGATCAAATACCAACCGATACGGAATCTGGACTGAGAGATCGAGCAATCGTTGAGTTGCTATTTTCCAGCGGACTGCGTGTTTCAGAATTGGTCAATTTAAACCGAGATCATATAAACCTAAAGAGGCGCGAATTTATGGTGCGAGGAAAAGGACAAAAGGATCGCCCTGTTTTTATTTCAAAAAGTGCTGCCGAACACATATCGGCGTACCTGGAAGCTAGAACAGATAACCTACCCGCTCTATTTTTAAGCTATAGCAAACGCCGCGCAACCCCCAACACCTCCGGAGACTACCGTAGGTTAAGCGCGCGCAGTATTCAGAGAATGGTTGGTCAATATGCTAGATTAGCTGGTATCACAAAACATGTAAGCCCACACACTATGCGCCATAGCTTTGCCACCGACCTACTTATGAACGGTGCAGACTTGCGTTCAGTCCAATCAATGCTGGGACATAGCAATATATCAACAACACAGGTATATACGCATGTTACCGACCAGCACCTGAAAGACATTCACGACCGATTCCATAGTGATACAGAAGCTTAACTTATGGCTTACATTGACCTGTGGTAGCAGATCCGCCGCCAGATACAGAGAAATCTTTACACAGACTATTCTTCAATTCAACCGCATTGTTGGGGTATGCAAAATCGTCTCCGATTTGCAATCGAGCCTCAACTCTTCTAAACAAATCACTTGCCCGCCCCGTGGAATCGACAATTGGCTGGACTCCATCAAAATTGACAATCGTTCCGTCAGTTTTTTGAAGAGAAATCTTCACACTACCACCCTTATATATAGGCAATAATCTCAAGAATGCAGTTTCGCTACCAGCTGAAATCTCATCAACATCAATCACCGCCTTACAGGAATATTCGCCAGAAAATTTGAATGTCTTACTACAAGAAATTACACTTGTTCCATTATTATGTTCATTCCCGTCAGTTGCGCGTGGATGATCAGAAATCTTACCAGAAACAGCAGTACCATTCTGACTTGCTACGTCTGACCTTAAAACGTTCGGTCGTAAGAAAGAAGTGACACCAGTTGAATCTAACGCCGCTAAATTAAAGGTGGCGCCTGGGTTAATAAGCTGCACGCGCATCAATTGTGGCGAATTAGCATTCCAGTTGTTTTTCGTCGGCAAATCCCCAGAAGTGGATATTTCAGTATTAGCAGCGTTGGCGCCGTTCAAATTACTCTCATCATCGCGCCTATACCATTCAATAGATATTTTGTTGAATGAACCAGTTGCACGTAGTGGCACAATTTGAGATTTCCTCAATAGACTTATATATAAAATCTTGAGATTTCATAGTGATCTTTACGCAAGTATACGCTTGATCAAATTTTTTACCCGCATCTGTACCAGTTTTAATAATAGTTTCACCAGAAGAGCTACCTCCAACAACACCAGATGCCGCGACCATATTACAATTAATTGGACCATTCAGCACTCCTGCCGCTTGAATATTGCCCGTTTGAGCGGCACGAACCACACGCTTAGCATCCTCAACACCAGCCAAAGCCGCGTCATAAGCACTCTGCGACAGATCATTGTTCGAGGACTGCCGCTGATCCATAATCATCAACTTGATAAACCCAATAGTAACAATAGTCAGCAACATCGCGCCAAATATGACCGCAAAAAGAGATACAGCACCTGATTGTCGCGCATTTTTACCCATTTGTCCTCACAATCATCTCAAATTTATTTATAGCACAGAACTCAAAATTGCTATCATCTTCAGTCGGAGCTTTACAGGAAGAATTCCTTATTTCACTCATCTTACTCGTCCCCAGCGTAAAAGTTAATTTATACAGCGCCTCCCTTGAATTATCCGAGGTAACCTTTTCTAACGTAACTTCGTGCACGCCAATTGAACCATCACTGCTATTGATAGACCTGAGCAAATTGGATGATTTTGCAAGATCGACGGTTTCCGGATATTTGCCAGAAGCATCTTTTTTACATAATCCACTATCCGCATCAACTACACGCACTAAATTAACAGGTTTACTATCAACCTTAAACAGGCTATTTCCACCCAACAGGCTAGGATCGTCTAAATATTTCGGATTATTCCATACATAAGAATGAGAGCCAAGGCAAAGCCGACCAGTTGACCAATTGCTATTATTCGGTACCCTCAATCCCGTACTGTCAATCTTTTCAGCATTCGCCTGAAGAAAATCGCGTCGAATAGTATCTGAAATATCTCGCCCCGCTTGATTAACATCACGAAGCACAATACCTCTGCTATACATTTTTCCCGCTTGAATACCCACCATAGCAATCGACAACAAAAGAACAGAGATAAAACTCATGGCGAGCATCAATTCGATAAGTGTAAATCCTTTTTTATAGCCCCGAATCATACAACCTCACAATCGTACCAATGGTTGCCGGCATTTTGCTGCCAACTGGCATCCAGCATGCTTTTATGTACGCATCATATTTATTGCTATCCCTGCTTCCGACAGTCGTACTCGGCTTAACCAACCTAACTGATATTCCATACGTTTTTTTAGTATCACTATCAACCCGCGCGTATGTTTCTGTCGCTTTATAATCTCCAGGATTGTTCAATATACTAATCTTCGAAGCGAGCGAAGGTGTCGCAGCCAAAGCAAACTCTTTCGTAGAAAAATCATCAGGACATTTTTCAACACCCAAGTTTCCTTCATTGCCATTCACAGCAGAAACGCTCACCGAATTATTGTCTACCAATTTCTTCCAAGTATCATTTTTCATATCATGCGCATATCTTAGCATTTCAGCCTGAGCATCAACTTGTTGACGAACCAACGTCGTCTCTAAAGAATACTGAGCAATAGCCATCCCGCGGTTCATGGTTTCTAATGCAATAACGGCGACTAGGCTAAAAATAGTCACGCCAAGCAGCACTTCAACAAGTGTGTCGCCCCTGTTAAGCTTACGCATCAGCACAACCTCCCGTAGCATTACCCATAACTACAGCATCAGCAGAACCTGCATGCGATCGTAGAAAAATAGATAATCTCTCCCCGGTAGCCAGCCGTCATCATAAACACAAATTTCCCTCTGTTGACGCTGCTCGCCAGCAGATTGCACAACTCCAGCACTATTTTTATTGTTGACGAAATCAGTTAAATTGTCGCCGAATCGGCTCGTGTCAGTTCTAATGTCCAATTGCCCCGTCTCTGGATGGCGGTACATCAAAATAGAAATATACGCACTATCCTTGGCTTGGTTAGAAAACCTAGTTTTTGCTTGCCAATTAACAATATATTTGTCAGACTCAGCGCCGCGTTTATAAGTCCACGCACTACCCTTATCTGATCTATAAGCATAAACTGGATAAGTTTTGTACAGATTGCCGTCCGTCGAGCCCAGAGAACCTTCAGTGGTAATATAGCGACCGACGATCACGCAATCAGATTGGCCGCGTAGAGTTTCAGCTCGACCATCAGAGCCTTCAATTGGACAAGTGCCCTTAGATCGCTCATTCTCAACATTGACCACCTTCGAGTACTCATTTCGTAAAAAACCAGCATATGACTGCACAGAATCACGATATTGCTGACGATTGATTGACATACTTACGCCAACCATCAGCATAGAGGTCAGCAAACCAGAAATAGCCACAAACAAAATTACTTCAATTATAGTAAAACCTTTTTGTTTATTGCCCATCACTTCTCCATTATAGCATAAGCGCTTTTTACTTAGACAATAAGAAAGCCCCACTCTAAAATTTGTCGGCTAAAGAACCAAGCGAGTAAAAACCCTACGATAAGCAATGGGCCGAAGCATATCCGTGAAGTTGCTTGCAATTTTCCTCGCATCATTGACGGCAAGACAAGAAGCGTGCCGATAAGATTTGCGATAAATAAAGCTGCAAAAGCTAAAAGCCAATTTCCCAAGAATAGAGCCAGGCCAAGGCCAAGTTTAACATCACCAAAACCAATCCAAGTTTTATCTTCCCCGTAACGATATTTAGAGAATAAATATAGCACCATATATATTCCGCTCAGAATCGCAATCGACCCAAATAACGTCATCAAGCTTTTTGAAAAATCGCCAGCTAGACATACTTTTATTCCCGCAAAAATAGCGCCAAGAATGATAAACGGAATATTAATTACATCTGGAAGAAGTAGCCATCTGAGGTCATAGACAAATAAAATCGCCAGCAGCACCAAACTTGCCAACCACAAGACCAGCAACACGACTTGCCAGATATCCGTCAATGATCCAGGCCAAAAACCATGGACGCAACGAATAATCCAGCTATCACTAGTTCTAGCAAGATCTCCGTCCAGCCAATAAATGCTTTGCAATATCTGCATCGCCCTAATCCAGCGACCCAACTTACCACAGGAATCAAATCGTACCACTTAAGTTCATGTCCGCAAGATAAACAGCGAGATCTATCTTTGGAAATTTTTTTTATCAATGGAGATAATTTCTTTAATTCCTTTTGGTTGACTTTTTCTCCAGCTTTTTTATCTTCCATCAATTGACGAGCTCGCAAGCGCCAAATTTGCGCTCCGGCGAAACTGCCTAAAATAGCCCCTAAAAATCCCACTAATACAAATTCAATCATACTTCTTATGGTAACAAAAAACCATAAAAAAATCAGCCCCATACCGAGACTGATTTGTAATTTATCTATGGATTATACATCCTGGCAATACAATTGCTTTTGAGAACCGTTATTCTCCAGTAGAACTACAACTGCTGCGTTGCGCGAAGATCCGTTTTGCAAAGTTATGTTTGCTGGATCGTCAGCAGATGGAGCTGGCGTGCTTGTAGGACATTTTTGCCGCGCATAACCTTAATTTCATTACCGGCAACTGACATTGATGATCCAGTCGCAGCAACCTTCAGCTCTGAATCTTTATCATACTGATCAAGCTTATCGACATACTTGCGTAGAGACTCTTCATTAAACGTGCCGCCGTTACGATTAGCTGAATTCCAATTGGTAATAGCCGCAGCAACTGTTGAAGCGTCATTCTTCCTTGACTGGTCGCGCTGGCTACGCTGCAAAGCTGGCAATGCGATAAACACCATCGCAAAGATAAGTCCAGCAATAGCCAAGACCAACACAACCTCGATGATTGTAAATCCTTTTTTATTATCTTTTTTTGTCATTAGATTTCCCACCTTTCTATGGTTTACCTATATTTACGCAAAAATGCTTACGTTTATAATACACTAAAAATATAAGTCAGTCTAGCGAATATTGATGTTGCCAACCAAGCTATAGATTGGAAGCAAGATAGCCGCGACCATCGTACCTGCAACTATAGCTAAGAAGACCATCAAAACTGGCTCTATCGCCGTCGACAAGGCGCGAATTTCCTCATCAAGCTCATCTTCGTACACTTGAGCAGTCTTACCCATCATCTCATCAATTTTACCCGACTGCTCACCAATTTTAATCATCTGCGGCACCATCGCCAAGAAGTAATCTTCATTAGATAAGAAGTCGACAAAGCCTTACCACCCTTCACCTTGTCCGATGCACGAAGTATACTTTCGCTAATAATCACGTTATTAACAGCGTCAGACGTAATACGAAGCATGTCAAGCATTGGAACTCCAGTACTCAAAAGCACCTGTCCAGTTCTAGCAAATCGAGCCATGTACATTTTCCTAAACATCCCCTTGAACATTGGGATATTGAGCTTAAAGGTGTCTTTAGTCCTAATTCCCTGCTCAGTTTTCAAATATTGTACTAGGAAATAACCGCCGATAATCATTGCCAATATAACAAGCCACCAAAGATGAATAAAAAAGTTCGCCATTTTAATCATTACAAGAGTTATAAATGGCAACTCCTTATTTAAGTCACGATACAACCCCTCAACTTGCGGAACAACTGTGAACAACATAAACCCGATAACTAAGATAATCACTACCAAGACAATTGATGGATACATCATAGCACCTCTAATCTTACTCATCATAGCAGCGTCTTTTTCCTGCTGAGCAGCTAACCTCTTAAGCGAATCATCCATCGTACCTGACGTCTCACCAGCCGAGACCAAAGCTACATAAACTTTATTAAAAGCTTCTGGGTGCTTTGCGAACGAATCAGACAAGGATTTGCCGCCTTCAACGTCAGAGATAATTTCCTGGACTATTTCCTGCATACGCTTATTCGTAGTCTGCTCCTGAACCGTTCGAAGGCTTTGCGCCAAAGGTAGCCCCGCCCCAATAAGTGTAGCCAGCTGACGAGTAAACACAACCTTATCCTTAGTGGTGATTCTACCAGAAAACTTTGCAAAGAAGCTGGTCTTATCGTCTTGTAGTTCAATTTTTAATGGGACAAACCCTTGTGACGTCAAAAGCTTCGCGGCAGCATTTTCGCTATCAGCCTGAACAACTGATTTAACGATTTTATTACTTGCACTATCTCTGGCTTCGTAATCGTACTTTTTCATTTATTACCCCCTCATCAGCCTCTCAAATTCCGTCAAATCGACAGCAAATTCACGAGCACTATCATACGTAATCGTACCGTTCTGCACCAAATTGACCAAAGTTCGATCCATTGTCTGCATTCCCTGATCAGCGCCAGTCTGAATCACAGCATCCAACTGATGAGATTTACCTTCGCGGATAATGTTACGCACCGCTGGATTAGCAATCAAAACTTCCGCTGCCACGACTCGTCCACCACCAATAGCCGGGACTAGTCGCTGCGAACAAATTGCCATCAAAATATTACTGAGCTGAGCGCGAATCTGCGGCTGCTGGTGTGGCGGGAACACGTCAATCATACGGTCGATTGATTGCGCAGCGGAGTTGTGTGTAGCGTCGCAAACACCAAGTGTCCAGTTTCAGCAATTGTAATCGCTGCTGAAATCGTCTCGAGGTCGCGCATCTCACCAATCAACACAACATCTGGGTCTTGGCGAAGACTCGAGCGCAAAGCCGCAGAGAACGAATAAGTATCGTAATGAACTTCACGCTGAACTACCACTGATTTTTTCGACTTGTGGGTAAACTCGATAGGGTCTTCAATGGTAATAATATGCTGTGAGCGCTCAGAATTAATTTTATCAACCAGCGCCGCCAAAGTCGTTGACTTACCGGAACCAGTTGGACCAGTGACCAACACCAAACCACGAGGAAAATCTGCAAACGTATTAACAACTGGTGGCATACCCAGCTCAGACGCCGACTTAATTTCATTTGGAATCAAACGTAGAGCTGCAGCCAAATTGCCACGCTCATGAAAGGCATTAACTCGGAATCGCCCCAATGTGCCAAACGCAAACGAAAAGTCGAATTCCTTATCTTTTAGCAAAATCTGTCGCTGATCTTCATCGAGAATCTGAAATACCAATCTCTCAACTGCAGGCTCGTCCAATGGTTGAGTTCCGGCGGCCGGCATCAATGAACCGTCAATTCGTAGCATTGGCGGCAAACCAACTTGAATATGAAGGTCTGAAGCTCGCTTCTTAACGACCTCTTCCAGCAAAATCTCAATTCGCAATTCTTGATTATTCATGTTTCCTCCTTTTACGCGGTATCCGCCGCTACCCTATTAACTTCTTCTATTGTCGTTATTCCGTTCAACGCCTTCAAATAACCATCTTGACGCATCGTAATCATACCCTGTTGAATTGCCATTCGCTGAATTTCCGCTGAGGTCGCGCGCTTAACAATCAAATTCTGAATCTCTTCAGTAATATCCATGACCTCATACAAACCAGCTCGACCAGCATAACCGCGAGGAGTTTGCGGCGTATCTTTTCCTTTTGCCAAGGCAAACGACGTCTGTGTCGCTAGCGGCAAACTTTCATATCCCAAATCTTGCGCGTATTGAGCAACCTGCTCCCTTGTTTGCGGCAATAATCCACCAACCGCCTCGCGAATTGCCTGCGTTTCCAGTGGTGATGATTGATAAATATCTCGACGGCGCGCCACTCGCCTCACCAAACGCTGACCGATGATTGTGTTAACCGTACTGGCGATAAGAAACGGCTCGATCCCCATGTCTAACAAACGCGGCAGTACGCCAGCGGCAGAATTAGTGTGAAGTGTTGAGAAAACCAAGTGCCCCGTTAAGGCTGCCTGAATGGCCAAATTCGCCGTTTCATTATCGCGAATCTCACCAACCATCACAATGTCTGGGTCTTGACGCAAAATTGAGCGCAATCCAGAAGCAAACGTCAAGCCAACTTCCGCATTCACCTGAATCTGATTGACGCCATCCATCTTATACTCAACCGGATCTTCAAGCGTCACAATATTCACAGTGTCGTCTTTAATCTCTTTAATCAACGCATACAAACTCGTTGACTTACCAGAACCAGTTGGACCTGACGTCAGAATCATTCCATTTGGTCGCTTAATCCCCTTACGGATCGTTCTTAATGCGCGCCCAGCGTAGCCCATATCTTCCAGATTAAAAGAACTTCCACTCTTATCAAGCAGACGAATAACCACTTGTTCACCCCAGACAACTGGAGAGATAGCAATACGAAGATCAACCTCCTTGCCTGCAACGTTAACCGCAAATTGACCATCCTGAGGAATGCGATGCTCATCAATTTTCAGATTGGAAAGAATCTTAATACGACTAACTAACGCCGGCTCAATGCTCTTTGGGAGCTGCATAATCTCACGCAAAACACCGTCAACACGACAACGAATCTTCAAAGCCTTCTCTAATGGCTCAATATGCACGTCGGACGCATGACTTTTTACCGCATACTCCAAAATTGTCGATAATGCTCGTGATATCGGCGAATCTTGGACAATCGTTTTAATATTGCCAGCCTCAGACAAAGACTCTTCCTGTGAAGCCTGTGCAGCCACATTAACAGACGACAAGTCAGTCTTATATTGATCCAAGACGTGACGAACACTCTCTTCTGAGGCCATGAAAACTTTTATCGGACGCTGGATGCGATTCGACAAATAGTCCACCGCTTGAACATTATTCGCGTCGATCATCGCTACCGCTAGTCGGTTCTGAACCTCGGCCAGCGGCACCGCCATAAATCTCTCGGCAACGTCGGACGGTAATAGAGATAAAATATCCTGGCTAATAACACTATTCGACAGATTGACATACGGCACACCCGAAACTTGAGCCACACCATGAACTAATAGTTCATTATCAAGCAACCCCTCTTCACTAAGCAAACTAAATAACGGCTTACCACTCTCAGAGGCGCGCTTTAAAGCATCATCAATGACAGACTTCTCAATAAGCCCCTCGTTTACGAGCAGCTCAATCAACTTATCTTGGATGTCGTCCGTCAGTAAAGCCATTTACACCCCTTCTCTATTTGGCTGCATCTTGACCTACGAATATTTCAACAGTTGGATTTATCGCATTATTATTAAAAATCGCTGGGTTTGGTTTTTCGACGTCAGGTGATATTTCTCGAATAGTCTGTACTTTTGTGCCAGATTCTGGAACTTTTAAGAACGAGATGTTAGAGGCGACAATATAGCCGATTGCTACACCCACACCTGCGATCAATACTACCATTGCTATATCTGTTTTCTTCATGGCTTAACCACCTTATTCTCTAGTTGTATTGTTTGTGCTGGCTCGTAATAAGCGACACCTCGAACCACCAAGCTCAATCTATCTTCATTTCGCTGGATTTCCACGGTCTTTAGGTCAATGACTCGAATAGACGCCTCTAACTTAGTTAGCAATTCTTTCAATTTTTCAGCCGGACCGCTCACTTCCATAGTAAATGATATGGCGTTTTCAGATGTTGACCCAGAGCTTTCGCTATCAGATCCAGATTGAGCAACGGTCAGGTTTTGAATAGTCACACCGGTGGTCGTGTCAATGAATTTATTCTTCAATGAAGCACCAAGAGCGTCGGCATTCGCATTATCCGGCAATGCATCCAGTATCGTCTGAAGAGCATTACTTTCGCTGCTTGATTTTATAGAGTTAAGAGCATTGTTCGTGTCTAAAACTCGGATATTCTTCTTTAATTCATCAACTGATGACAAGTTTTTATCTAGACGAGAAATAGTATTTTGCTTCTCCAGAAGAATCTTCGAATGAAATACAATTTGTTGTACCAAAAATATGCTCACAACAAGCGCAATTCCCGCCAAAAATGCCGCAGAAGCTACAAAAATAAACATAGTCTTTTTTGATGAGTCAATCTGTTGCCGCTTACGTATTGCAACTTCTTTATTATCGGTCGCCATTATTTCTTCTCCTGTTTTTTCGAGTTACTCTTAAACAAGCTGTCTGGAATACCCCGGCGAGAATCTGTCACATCAACCTTACCAGTCGGCGTCAATACGGAAACTGTACCATTATTTGCAGGCGCTAGTAATTCTTCTGCGTATTCAAACGAGAACGAGAATTGCAACACTTTTTTACCTTCTGAGTTCTCTCCAAAACTAGTATCGCCATCTTTTATCTCCTTAGTCAGACTAACTTCGGAACTTTTATCGCCGTCAGTAGTCTGGACCTTCGTATTCAAGATGGTTTTCTTTAAGGTCTCTAATGCACTATAGCCATTAACCGCACTGCCCTCCAGAGTAATAGTTTTTGACTCAGGATTGACTTTTATATCCGAAAAACTAACATTATTTGGTGCAACAGGATTAACTGCCGTTACAACATCAAAGATCCTTGAATTAATCTTCTTTCCAGAATGTTGCTCATTGATCTTTGTCAATTGATTCTGAATCGTTACAACCTTATTGAGATCTTCGACCGCCATCAATTTATCGTTCCTATCTTTAATAACTCCGTTCTGGACCGCCTCGGCTGCAATTTGGCTACCCAAAATCAACGCCAAAACAACTACTGCCGCAATCGAAGCACCGCCCACCAAGAACGATATCGAAATAACCCGATTGCGCATAGCACGAGTCTTTAATAGCTCGCGCTTAACGTTTGGGAGAAGATTTATCTCAATCATGATATATTACTCCTTTGTGCCAACCCTACGGCAATAGCGAATTCTGAAGCAATCGGAGCCAATTGCTGTTGATCTGACTGAGAAACTTGAACGCGCTGCCACGGATCTGCGGTAATTGACTGGACTCCAGTTTTATTCATTACATATCCATCAAGTTGCGGAATAGCTGAACCAAATCCTGACAATAAATTCCAGAAACTGCTACGCTTGGATATCGAGTTTGGAAAAACTTTATAGATTTTACTAGCTCTGAAGAAAAATTGTCGAGAGTTGAATCAATAGCCCTTAACACTTGACCGTCTAATTTATCCGGTGCCAAACCAAATTTCAAAATAAATTGACGAGCTTGATCTTCCTGGACGCTGAGATTCTGAACCGCCGATCGAACCAAAGACGAAAGACCAGTTGGAATCATACGAATAAGTCGCGGCGCCCCATTATAGACAACCGCCAAATCCGTTGAATTTTCGCCCATATTGATAATCAAACGCGCATCCTGAGAATCGGTAGCTGATAAAGAGCGAACCATAGCAATAGCGTTTGGCTCTTCAGCAATCACATTAAAGCCGAGATTTTCAACTAATTCCAGACGCTCTTCCGCATAAGACTTCGCTGTACTTGTCAGCAGAATCTCATACTGATTCTGAGCATGCAAACTATCGCCCAATAAAGCCCAGTCAACTTCTGCCTCATCCAAAGACATTGGAATATATTGGTCAATTTGATATTTCATCATTGCCTTCAATTCCTGCTCAGAAACCTTTGGCACATCAATAATAGTCGAGAATGTCTTATTTGACGGCAACCCAACAGCTACATTAGAGGTCTTAATTCCAGCTTGACCAACAGCAGTCATAATAGCCTCACCCAAGCGTCGCTTAGCCTCTGGAGAATCACCTCCCGCTATCTTAGAATCAACTGGCGTATAACCGTAATGCGACAAACTCCATCCCGTGCCAGTACGAGACAATTGAACCACCCGCACCGCATTCGTATCGATGTCCAGTCCGAAGAATTCGCCCAACCCTTTTGCTAATTTCATAACTAATAGTAATTATATACATTAGCGTTTTAATTTGCAAACTTTTAATATCTTGGCGGCAATTCACGAACATTCATCGTGCTAATCGCGCCAGTGTTTCGATAATTATTGTAAGCCCAAATATAAGCATCTGCTCTTAAGTTAATGATTTCTGCTGGAGTTCCAGGATGCATGTTCGGATCATTCTTTGCAGACGAAGCATGCTTTCCACCGTATGTTCGCCGCAAGAACAAGTGTCCAGTTTTAATTGGTCCGTTGATTTTCAATTGCTTGCCACAAGAAGCATCAGAAACACCACTCAGCCAACTTCCGGTATTAATCACCACACCACAAGTACTGACATAACCATCTTTTTGAGTAATCAACCAAGCATTCACTTCCCCAACCGAAGGCTCTATAATAATATTCTTCGCATAGATAATTAGTTGTGGCAATTGGCGCACATCATTCGTGTCTGCGTATAGCAAATCACCCGAAATCCTAACTACGCCCGAGGACTTTACGACTATACTCTTGCCTACGCTTAATTTTGACCTCGTTAAGGTTACGTTTCCAGCGTTATATTCACCTGAAGCTAGACTATTCACATCTACATTACCAGAGATATTACCTCTCACCCCGCGAACTGACGGTAGGGTAAAATTATCTGGAACCGAACTGGTGCTGCTAAAATTACCAAACTTTGGAATATTAGCAAAAGTTAGCTTATTATAGTCACGTGGAGTTACTCCCGAGCGACCATTAAACGACGATGATAATCCAGCACCCGAAGCCGAATCCGCCTTGCCGTTAGTAATAATTCCATATTCACCCCAAGAACCATAAACATTTGGTTAGTTTGATCCATTTTATACCGTAAAGATATATCCTCAATTAACAACCCTATATGCGATGGATCGGATTTTATATAAATGTCGATAACGTTATTATCACTGTATAATACGGCGCCAGGCTGCATCTCAGCAGTAAAACCAGAGTTTCCAGAAAAACCCGGAAGACCCCAACCATCATACTGAACACCTTCAGGCCTCGTCCCATTTACATTACCTAGAACTTTCATCTCATGACCATTAATTTTCACCTTAACAAAGTTATCTACAGCTCCACTAAAAACAAACTCTAGCTTTTTGGCATTTTTTAATTCCCCTAAATTAATTCCTTTCAGCCTAAAAACATAAGTATCTGAGCACCTAATTTTCTCCAATTCAGACAAAGAAGGGCTCATGCAATTTAGGGCCGCTGGATCTTGCCTACTACGAGAGTGCGTATGTTGACCAAAGCTGTTTATGCTAATCCATTTTGCAGAACGAGACGTTCTCCAGACACCCCCGTTGCAATAAGCGCTATTATAGACAAATGAAGCATCTCCAATCAGCTGGGAGTATGAAGAGGAAGCGGGGTTGCACGTAGCGAAGCCATCCGCTAATTGATCACCCCAACCGGGATTACGCCACTGTGTAGTTACTACAGTCATCGCCCTATAGTTGTCTTTTAGATTAGTTGCATCGCCATGACAACTAGGTAAATCAGCCACATTACCGCTCTTATCGTACGCCCTCTGATTTCCATTACCACCATACTGATCTTCGGCACAAACTATCGACCAATGCGGATCAGGTTCATTACCCCCTTTATATCCATATTCACCGGGACGAAACTCAACTTTACTACCAAGCTTATTACCATGCCTATCCAAACCAGTACCATACAACCCCATTGCTCTCGCGGATGCTTTATCAACCTCAATAAACCTCAAATCTTGATCAGGAACATTTACAGTATTTGCGGTTTTGCTTGTAATAACGTCTTTATCTGTTTTAATATCTCCACCCCAAACTTGAACCTTCGGTCTTTTTGAGGATCTGATACACTTAACCGCGTATTTAAAATCTGTCGAAGGAGCCGAGCCATTATAATCACTAACCATTACTACATAGCACAAGCTATCATTCGCGTTTAATTTTAAACCACCTAATGTATCCTCTCCGTTTGTGACTATTGGAGTTTGCCCAGTGTTAAGCTGATTTTTTCCACCATTATCAACAATTTTTTTACACGCACCGCTGTCGATGTTTAGACTATCCCTATATTGCCCTTTGATTAATCCTACAACCGCACACGGCCAGTCACCACTTGCAGTACCCCCAGGCAACGAAACCACATCGCTCTTACCCGTAAGCCCCGATACTTCAGCCCCTCTTACAACAACCGAGCAAGTGCATACGAAGAATTTTGAGTCTTTAAAGTCCCTTTGTTATTCAACCCAGCATTTATTCCCTCAATTTTGGTGACATTTTCTGCGTCAATGTAATCCGAGTTAACACTCACCGAAGGCTCTACGTCATAATCGTACGGAACCTCAGCACAGGCATATGACGAATACACCCAGCCGGTTGGCGCCAAAGAATTACGCCTATCCCAGTAGATTCGCTGACAGATACGCTTACCCATGTCTTCTTTTCGAATAACTCGCGTAAACATAAATTTATTTTCTCCAAGCGGACCACGAACATCCTCTAATCTAGATTTTCCGTTCAATGCCTCCATAGTGGTAGTGTGATAATCCACTACCTTTGGATTGTTCATTCGTTTCCAAGCATAATCCTTCCAATTCGTCATAGCGTTAAACCATCGAGGACCTTCATTATGCCAAGCCCCCCTGTCGTTCAGACTGACATCATTATCCATCGGCTGGTTCGATCTAATATCAAATACATCCTGCTGAACGCCAGTTATAACATTATCAGTAGGCCCACCGCTAACAAAAAGACTATGCCACCAATCAACCGTATCTCCGGGCTTTACGTTCTTAAGTCGCCCAGGCGCCACCACCCAGTCAGAGCCGTAATTATTTGTGTCTGACGGATTAAATTTCTTCGTCACCCAAGATTTTCCAGTTATAGACCACTCAACGGAACTTGGCGCCGCATACGTATAAACAAAAAAAGCTGCTACTGATATAGCCAAAGTTACTACTATTGCCAGCATGCCCACCTTAGGCAATGAGTATTTTCTTCTCATGCTTATAATTATATCAAAGATTACGCAGATGATATAATAAATATATGAGTTTATCTATTGGAATCGTTGGTTTACCAAATGTCGGTAAATCGACACTTTTTAACGCTTTAACAAATAACGACATTTTGGCGGCTAATTATCCGTTTGCGACAATTGAGCCGAACACAGGAATTGTTCCCGTGCCAGATAATCGCCTGCAAATTTTGGCCGATCTTTATCACGCACAAAAAATTATTCCAGCCACCGTAACTTTCGTTGATATCGCTGGGCTGGTTGCTGGCGCGTCTAAGGGTGAAGGTTTGGGTAATAAGTTTCTTCACAACATCAGAGAGTGTGACGCAATTATTCATGTTGTTCGTGCATTTGAGAATTCAAAGATTCTGCGCCATGATGAAGCACCGATTGACCCTAAGAAAGATATTGAGGTTATAAATACTGAGCTTATTCTGGCTGATTTGCAAACTCTTGAAAAACGCCTGCCCCAGCTTCAAAAAGAAGCTAAAGCAAACCCAAAAGCTCGCCAAAAAGTTGAATATCTGCAGTCTTTAATTGACAATTTACAAAAAGGCGTACCAATTTCCGCAATGACAGATGTGGATTTTGAGGCAATTTCCGACCTGCACCTTCTTACCGCCAAACCCGTTATTTACGCATTTAACGTTGACGAGGAAGGATTGAACAATTCCGATCTACAGAGTCAATTGACCAAACTCGTAAGTCCTGCAAAAACCGTCTTTGTCTGTGCGAAACTGGAAGAAGAATTGAAAGGCTTATCTGAAAATGACGCCAAAGAGTTATTAGAAAGCTACGGCGTCAAGGAAACTGGACTCGCCAAACTTATTCACGCGGCCTACGATACGCTCGGACTACAAAGCTACTTAACTGCGGGCGAAAAAGAAGTCCGAGCTTGGACAATTCACAAAGGCTGGACTGCACCGCAAGCCGCGGGCGTTATTCATTCGGATTTTGAACGCGGATTTATTGCCGCACAGATTGTTGATTTTGACGATTTAGTCACCGCGGGATCCGAAGTTAAGGCCCGTGAAAACGGTAAAATTCGTACCGAAGGAAAAACTTACGTTATGCAACCGAATGACGTTGTTGAGTTTCGGTTTAACGTTTAGATAATTTCAATTTGTAAAATCGCTCAAGATTGCCCTTACTACCAGCCACTTCACTATCTTTTTTATCTAAGATAACAAAATACTTTTTCGCCCAATCTTCAAAATCGGATAAAATCTGTCGACGAACTTTGTCGTTTTTAATAATTCCCTTATTAACCTGATGCCGCCCCGCCTCAAATTGAGGCTTCACCATAGCAATCAATATTGTATTTGTATTCATCAAATTTTCTGCCACGTGCGGCAAAATTTCCCTCAGAGATATAAACGATACATCGCCCACAATAATATCAATTGCTTCATCTGCATAAAAATCACGGATATCGGTCTTTTCATGAAGAACAATTTTTGGATTCGGCCTCAAACTTGGATGGAGCTGATCCGTTCCAACATCAACAGCAAATACCTTTTTGGCGCCATGACGCAGCGAATAGTCAGTAAATCCGCCCGTACTCGAACCAATATCCAGAACGGTTTTATCCTGAAAATTAAGATGAAAATACTCCGCTACGCTTGCTAGTTTTAAGCCAGCTCGCGAAACATAAGTTTCTTTCTTCTCGAGCTTTATCTCGTCTGAATCAGACACCATAGTCCCTGATTTTTGGACAATTTTCTTATTCAAAAAAACATAGCCCAGGCGAATAAAATTATCCGCCTGAGACCTTGTTGTCACCAAACCACGCTCGACCAGAGCTTTATCTAATCGCTGTTTCATTAAATATGACTATTTCTTTCGCTCGCGATATTCACCGGTCGATGTGTCAACGCTAATAATATCACCCTGCTTGATAAACGCTGGAACTTTGACAACTAGCCCCGTCTCCAAAGTAGCGTCTTTTAGTACAGATGAAGTCGTATCACCCTTAACCACATCTTCCGTATAAGTAACTTCCAGATATTTATTCTTTTGGTAGTTCAACGTTGATCACTCGACCGTCGAAGAATTGAAGACTTAATTCATCACCTTCTTTCAGGTATTTACTAGCATCATCCACAATTTCCGCAGCCAGCTCAAATTGCTCAAAGCTAGTTGGATCCATAAAAATAGAACTTGTCGCCGTCGTTATACAAATATTGCGCAGTTTTATTATTTACTTCCGCAGCTTCGATTCGCTCTTGACCCTTGAAAGTCTTTGGAATAACACTTCCGTCAATTAGGTTTTTCAATTTCACGTTAACAATCGAACCGCCACGACCCATAACTTTTTGGCCATATTCTACGACTCGATATGGCTTGCCGTCAATTTGACAAACTACACCTTTTTTCAAATCAGTTGGCTGATACATATTTTCTCCTTTTCAATAAAATATCTCGCTGCCAAATATGTAATAGCAACGAGATATTGCGCATTAAACGTTCCTAGTTGCTAGTAACAAATGGCAACAAAGCCAAGTGGCGAGCACGCTTAATTGCTACTGCCAAGCTTCGCTGCTGCTTTTCGCTCAAACCAGTCTTGCTGATTGGCTCGATTTGACCGTAAACATTGATGTAACGTTGCAAAGTTTTTACATCTTTATAGTCAAAAATAATCGGTGGATTCTTCTTCAATTGTGCCATTATTATCTCCTTGTTAGAATGGAATTTCGCTTAAGTCAATTGGCTTATCGTCAATTTCCGTTACGACTTCCTCTTTTTTAGTAGTCTTTGGTACTGCAGAACCTGAATTGTCGCCGCTTGGACCATCTAAGAACGTTACATCCGAAGCAGTAACTTCAATTCGACTCTGTCTTTTACCAGTATCCTTATCTTCCCAGCTATCCTGTCGTAGTCGTCCTTGGATCAAAACCCGACGACCTTTGCTTAGATATTGCATTACCAAATCACCAAGTTTATCCCAGGCTGTGATATTGAAAAAGTCAGCCTGATCGTCTTGAGATTGTCGATCAACAGCAATACTGAAGCTAACCACGTTCTTGCCAGAAGCGGTTGTTCGCTGTTCTGGATCGCGTGTCAATCTACCCAACAAAATCACTTGATTGATACTTCGTGCCATATTCTATCCCCTCTTTTACCTTACGGCAGTTAGGCTTATTTACTTGATTCGCTTGAATCAGATTCTTCGTTGCGCGCTTTTTGCTCGCTTAATGCTTGACGAGTTTTTTCATCAGTTTTTACCAATAGGTAGCGCAAAACTTCATCAGTAATATTAAGTGTGTTTGAAATCTTCAATAAAGCTGGTGCTGGCAATTTAACCTCAAAACAAACGTAAACTGCAAAATCTTCACGCTTGATTGTGTAGGCCAATTTTTTCTTGCCCCAGTTATCTTCTTTGATAATTTCACCACCGTTAGTAGTGATTAAACCACGTACCTTATCCAACGCTGAATCTAGATTAGCCTCTAAATCCGGGTGAATAAGAACAGTTAGTTCGTATTCGTTCATGTTTCCTCCTCTGGAATCCATTTACGGATGCTTACGCTGTCTCACGTAAGCTTAGGTTAATATTCAGTTGCTATTATATCACTAAACAGCTAATATTGCCAATCTCACTACTTATAAATCGTAGCAATTACTATTCCGCCAGCAATTCCTCAAGCTCTTCTGGACTAGAAATCAAAACATCGCGCGGCTTAGAGCCGTTCTGTGGACCAATGATTCCCCGCTCTTCCATCTCTTCAATAATTCGCGCTGCTCGCTGATAACCAATTCCCAGACGCGTTTGCAGCATACTTGTTGAGGCCTTGCGTCGCTCAACCACCACACGAACCGCATCCTTAAACTTATCGTCACCACCTTCAGATAAGTCCATCACGACGCCACCCTTGCCATCCAATTGAACTGGCTGAGCCACCACTTCGTCGTTGTACTGCGGAGCCATCTGCATACGCAAATGATCAGTAATTTTATTCACCTCGTCATCTGTCACCCAGGCGCCCTGAATACGTTTTGGCTTGCTCATACTTGTTACGTAAAATAGCATGTCACCCTGACCTAATAGCTTTTCAGCACCAGATTGGTCTAGAATTGTTATACTGTCAACCTGGCTAGCCACCGTAAAGGCAATTCGCGCTGGAACGTTCGCCTTAATCAAACCAGTAATCACGTTTACGCTAGGACGCTGAGTTGCCAATACCAAGTGAATGCCAACCGCTCGCGATTTCTGCGCCAAACGAACAATTAACGTCTCAACATCCTTTTTAGCCATCATCATGAGATCGGACATCTCGTCTATCACAATCACGATATACGGCATTGATCCATCTTCATGCTCCTGAACATTGCCGTTTTCGTCAGCAATTGCAATCTTCTTAGCACGCGACTGCAGCCTCTTGTTGTATTCCTTAATATTACGGATTTCTCGCCCGCCAACAATTTGTAGCGTCGCTCCATCTCATTCACCGCCCACTTCAAAGCTGAAATAGTCTTCTCTGGTTCATTAATAACTGGCGTAAGAAGATGTGGAATATCGGCATACGGCGCCATTTCAACTTGCTTAGGATCAACCAAAATCAACTTCATATCACTCGGACTATTGCGATATAGTAAGCTACACAGTAAGGTATTAATCATCACAGACTTACCAGAACCCGTCTGTCCGGCAATCAACAAATGCGGCATCTTTCCCAATTCACCCACAACAACTTGACCGGATATATCTTTACCAATCCCAAAACTCAAAGGATCACGAGCAGCAGCCCATTGCTTTGATGACAGCGTACTTCGCAGCCGTACCTCAGCAGCCTTACGGTTAGGCACTTCAATACCAACAGCTTTTTGACCAGGAATTGGCGCCTCAATTCTTAAGCTCTGTGCCGCCAAATTAAGTGCGATATTAGTTTCTAGCGCTGTAATTCGCGTCAATTTAACTCCACTTGGCGGTCTTAGGGTATATTGCGTAACTTTTGGACCGACATTAATATCACCCATTGCCGCCTCAATATTAAATTCAGACAGTGTATCATGAATTATTTGGGCGTTCTGGCGTGTATCTCCAGCGTCAGCGCCACTTTCATTCTTCTCTAATAATTCCAAACTTGGCGCTTCCCAATTCGGATCACGAGTTGCCACCAAAGCCTGCTCTTCATTGACCTTTTCCGGCTTCTCTACTTTCTTTAATAAGCTCTTTTTCTCTTTGGCTGTATCAATTATTGGCACACCAGCGTTTAGCTTAATTTCTCCCAAGTCGGTCTTTTTCTCTTCTTCTGCCGGCTGAGCAATTGACGCCTTCTTCATAATAGAACGATTATTATCGTCTTCCTTAGTATTGCTCTTAATCATCTCCCAAAGTTTACTGAAAACTGTAAACGGCGACGTCTGAGTAATAAATAGAACTGTTATAAACGCCAAAACTAGATAAATAATCACAGCAATTGCCGAATCTACCATTTTCAGTGTGGCCGTATTCAATATATCGCCCACAAATCCACCAGAATTCGGATGCGAAGCCGTCTTCATTAACCCAAACAATCCAGAAAACCACACAATTTCCAAAACTGCCGCAAACTTCACTACTACAGGCAACTGATTCTCTTCCGCCCGGAAAGTCTCAACCGCTAAATAAATCAGTAATATCGGTAGGGCGTACGCGGTATAGCCAATAGTTTTTACAGTCGCCATATCAATCCACTGTAAAACCGGACCACCGACGCCAAACCACGACACGACGAGTAGTAGCGACAAAAGAATAAGCATCACCGCGCCAACTTGCGACCAAAAACCCGCCGGCAAACTATGTTGAGGCTTGGCTGGTGTAGATTTTTTCGTGCTCTTTCGTTTTTTTGCCATAATCATTTTTATTATACACTGATTTTATACTTATTAACAGATATAAAAATCAATTTAATGTGCTTAGTATTATAGCATAATTAACTAGTAAAATCAATCTAGAACCCTAGTACGGGCGTACGTTCTGTCGCTCTCTGGCTTTTGTGTCATTTGCTTCAGTATCCGGCACTTGGCGCTGCGGGAAACGGCGGCGTGGAGCAGTTGGAAAAGTCATCTTTGGCTCGTCTGAGTCAGGCTTTTTACCACGCGCTGGCGATTTCACGACAGAATGCGTTGGCGTAGCTGCCGACTTAACAGACTTCAAGCCACCAACCTCATTTATCACCGGAATGACAATCGGTGTTCGGCGAGTCTGATCGTACAATATATGCGTAATCTCATCTTTAATTTCTTTTTTGATCACATCTAAATCATATTTACCAGAAAAACTACGTGCCGCTTTTTGCTTCAAGTACTGGCGAATCATATTCATCAATTCTTCAGAGTCGCGCAAGTAAATAAATCCGCGAGAAATAATGTCTGGGCTAGTCAATAATCGTCCCGTGCCACGCTGTACGGTCAACACCACAACAAACATTCCCTCTTGCGACATGTGAATGCGATCTTTCAGTACAACCTCAGAAACAATCGCACCAGTATCATCATACATAACGCCACCAACATGAATTCGCCCAGCTTTCTTTGCTTGCCTTTCAATATCAATCTCAATAATATCTCCAGCATCACACACAAAAATATTCTTACGAGGAATTCCGCATTCCTTTTCCGCCAACCTGGCATTATGCACCAACATGTGGAATTCACCGTGAATTGGCATGTAATAAGTTGGGTTAAGTGCATTGATCAATTTAACGTGGTCGTCATAATATCCATGACCCGACAAGTGTAATGGACCAACACCCGTCAAGTGAGTCTTTCCGTTTTGAATAACATCAGAACCCTCACGCATCAGACCGTCAACCGTTCGCACCACGCTTTTTTCATTGCCAGGAATTGGATTTGAGCTAAACACCACAACGTCCGAGCCCTTAATTTTCATATATTTATGAGCACCCGTCGCCATGCGATTTAAGACAGCATTAAATTCACCCTGCGAGCCAGTACAAACTACGGCAATTTGATTATCTGGCAATTTAACAATATCTTCCATCTTCATGATGGTGTCTTTAGGAATCTTAATCGTTCCCGAACGCAGCGCCACCTCTAGGTTTTGAATCATCGAGAATCCAGCAAATGCCACCTTGCGTCCGTGCTTATGCGCCTCTTCCAAAATTAATTGCAAGCGATGCACCTGCGATGAGAAACAGCTTAAAATAACTCGACTATTACTAAACTTGTCCATCACCTGACCGATAGAATACTGAATATCAAATTCCGTATGCGTATGTGTACCGGCCGACTCACAGTTAGTCGATTCATTCATAAACATTAAAATGCCTTCTTTTGAAGCCACTTCAGTCAGCCGCTCAAGGTCAAACTTCTGGCCGTCAACTGGACTCTCCTCAAATCTCCAGTCACCAGAATCGACAATCACACCCATTGGGGTTCGAATAATAACCGCCGTAGAATCAGGAATTGAGTGGTTAACTCGCACCAACTCGATTGAAAAATGCTTAGAAACTTGAACAATTTCGTGACTCAGCGGATCCATCACTCGATAATCTGGCTTAAAATCCACTTCTGAATCGTCCATCGTTCGATCAAGCATGCCAATCGTAAACTTAGAGCCATAAACTGGCGCTGGAATACGATGAATGAAGTGACGGAACGAACCAATGTGATCAAGGTGCCCGTGCGTAAATACGTGTGCCTTAATTTTATGCTTATTCTCTTCCAGCCAAGTGATATCTGGCGTGATGTAATTAATGCCTGGATAATCACTGCCTGGGAACAGAAATCCCATATCTACGATGATAATCTCATCATCATATTCGATGGCGTTCATATTCTTACCAATTCCCATTTCGCCCACGCCACCAATCGGAATAATCCGAAGTTTCGGCTGACCGCCGCGAACAGGTTTTGGTTGCATTTTGGCACTAAATTGCTCACCGCCATATCCGTTGTAAACCGACTTATTTACAGGAATATCAATCAAGTGCTGTGAAGCCCTGAGATTAACGTTCTCGCTTGTTCGTCGCTGAGCTCGAAAAACTTCACCCTTACGAGTAGTTGTACTATTCAAAACTGCATTATTGTTTTTCTTTGACTGTGGACGCTTGTTGGCGTCGTCTTTTTGCGGTGTTGCTAGTCGCCGCTGACCCATATTGTTATACTCCTTTTTTATTACAATATAATTCAAAAACCAGGTATAGAGGTAAACTGATGTAAATTCCTCTAGTTAGTACTCTTATATTAGCAAACCGCTCATTTTTTGTCAAAGAACAATGTTTTATAACAGAGGTCAATTAATCATCGCCATCCACCGACGTGTGTGCGAATTTACGCTTGCCGCGATAAGCAAAGAAGCCGATTGTCAATAAATTAGCCACCAACAAGAATCCAATCAAAACCCACATACTGCCGCCGTAAAATGCGTTATCTAGCCCACCCGAAATAGCCTGACGCAATGCGCGAATCGAGTAAGTCATCGGCACTAGCGGATTAATTGCTTGGAAGAATCCGTTGGCAGTTTGGATTGGGAATGTTCCTTCGCTGGAGCCCAATTGAAGCACCAAAAGAACCATCGCTAGGAATCGCCCCGGATTGTCCAAAACAATCACCAAAAGCGACACAATCGACATATACGCAAACGACGTCAGATAAACTGCCCCGATGAAATGCGCTGGATGCTCTGGAGTTAGTCCTAAGAAATACCATCACCAACATCAAAATCGTTGCTTGCATAAAGGCCGCCACGCCAGCCACTGAAGCTTTAGATAGCCACCAACGAATCGCACTTTCCTGTTCAGAAAAAGTTTTGCGAATCGGATAAATAACATTCAGGACAATTGCCCCAACGAACAAACTTAGCGACAAAACATACGGCGACAAAGCGTAGCCATAGTTCGGAACATTGCCCTTTTCGGTCATTTCCGACTTCACTGGATTCGCAATTTGCTGCTGAGTCGTAGCGCCAGTTGGTTGAATTTTTATGCGATTAGAAGCGTCCGCCAATTTATTCGCCAGCGTATCCGCGCCGCTTGCCAGTTGCGAAGTTCCATCAATTAACGCGCCCGAGCGACTTTCTAATAAACTCGCGCCATTCGCCAATTTTTGACTGCCCGATTTTGCTTCGCTTAAGCCGTTTGTTAAGCTTGCCGAGCCCGCCAACAATTGATTATTCGCAAATCGCACGCTGTTATAGCCGTTAAATGCGGTGATTGCGTTTGGTGTCAATTGATTGACGCCGTTATTCAATATAGAAACTCCAGCCTGAAGCTGCGTTTGTTGTGCTGATAATTGTTGAGTTAGCGTTTGAAGATCGTCACGTAGCGTCCCCATCTGCGCGATAATCGTCTGAGTTTTCGTGAATGCTCGAGAAATATTGCTAATTTGCGGCAAACTTATCGTCGTCGTAGAATTGCCACCAGGAGCGGCTGCTTGCGCGCCCAGGTCCGCAAAGTGCCGCCCGCCGTCAACAAGTCGGATTTCGAATCTTCTATTGTTTCCTTTAAAGTTTGCGCGGTCGTTTCTACCTTGTTTTGCTGAGCCACGAGCGCTGGCGATGGATTACTCACGCTGGCGTTTAACTGATTTATGCCCGATTGCAACTGTTTCATTCCGTTAGATAATTGTGACAATTGAGATTCTGTCGGCAAATTGTTCGACAATTGCCCCAATCCCGCCTGCAATTTACGAGAACCGTCGCTGAGTTGCGCCAGTCCGCCAGCCAAGGATTGCTGGTTTACTGCCAACTGTTTCACGCCGCCAACGTATGTTTGTGTGCCAGATTGCAATCGCCCTAATCCGTCGTGCAAAGTTGACGCGCCGTTAGCTGCCATGTCCAGCCCTATTCCAAGCTTGTCCAAATTCTCCAAAATTCCCTTAGCATACGCCTGGGTGATTTGTTCAGACACCGAAGATTTAACCTTGGCGGCAGCTTGATTACTGACTAGCGAACCGATATAGTTTTTCGCTGGCGTGGTCGTAAAATTAATAACCGCCTGCTGAGGTTCAGATTTGGTAATTGACGCCGCTTTCTGCGAAAAGTCGGACGGAATAGTTACCACTGCATAAAAATGCCCGCTATTCACGCCTTCGTCTGCTTGTTGCTTACTGACAAACTCCCAGCCCAAATCGTGATTATCTTTCAGTTTTTTCTCGACAGATTCGCCGACATTCAGCGATTTGCCATTTAAGCTGGCGCCCTTATCTTCGTTCACAAACGCCACCGGCAAGTTTTTTGTTTGTCCGTACGGATCCCAAATTGAACCTAAGAAAAATCCACTGTACAAAATCGGGATAAACGAAATCACAGCCATGGATATTAGCAATATTTTATTACTAAACAAATGTTTCCACTCGGCTCGTAACATCTTATTTTTAATCATGTGTAACCTCCTCTGCGATGTCTTCCAGCGTCACAGTTTTCAAATATTCACTCCACTTTTCCTGCGCTTCAGAGAAAACCTTTTCTATCATATTCATACCAATTTCCACCTGACGAGGACGCGAATGAAAAACTCTCTCAACAATTCCCTGGGGTTGAAAAAATGGCGATTCCCCCTCAATTGCAAGGACAACATCATGCAACGTAACTTCGTTCATTTTTCTCGCTAAAATAAATCCACCGCCAGTTCCCTGCGTTGAAGTGATTAACTTTGCTATTACCAATTTCCGACTAATTTTCTTCAAGTACGTCGGCGAAACCATCATCTTTTCCGCCAGCGCATCATTAGTTACCGGCGTCGTCCTTTTCGGATCCGCCAGAATCGCCATAATACAGCACGCTTGCTCAACAGCTCCCGATAATCTCATACAAATCCTTTCTTGACTTAGATATAATAGATATCGACTATCCACTATACTACGCCTGGGAAACTTTTGCAAGAAAATAGTCTAATTAAGCGCCGCTATTATTCTTCACAAATTCCACAGCCTGAATAAAATCGTCAATTAATGTCTGGCGCATACCGCCGTTATAAAGCGCGGCCGCCGGATGATATAACGGAATCACTACGAATTCAAGCTCATGCAGACGCACTTTACGTGGACGACCGTGTTCTTTACTGATCTGCAATCCTGGAATAAATCCGCCGCCACTGTGCCGCCCTAAGGTCAAAATAGCCTTTGGCTGGATGATTTCTAATTGCCTGAGTAAATATGGCCAAAATTGGCGCTTTTCCTCTGGTAACGGGTCACGATTATTCGGCGGTCGATATTTAACAATATTAGTAATATACACATCTGAACGTTGCAGATCAGCAGACTTTAACATTTCATCAAGGAATTTTCCCGCAGCGCCAACGAACGGCTTGCCCTGCAAATCTTCATTCTTCCCCGGCGCCTCGCCAATAAAAACGATATCAGCATCAGGATTTCCATCGCCCATAACAAGCTGCGTCGCCTGATCCGCCAGATCCGAGCAAACCTTCTCTTTTACAATTTCTTCCGCCAACGCGTCCAATTTAACCTGCTTGTCCATATATTTATTCTATCAAAAAACGCCCCGCAAGAAACGAGGCGCTTCTGATTAATAGAGAATATTAACTATTGACCTTATCCTCTAAAGTCTTCTTGAATTTTTCTCCACTCTCTTTCCACTTATTCAATACCTCTTCTTTAGTGATTTTTTGTGGATGCTTTGGAGCTTTTGGAGGTGTACCTTCTCGATTATTCTTAATATACTTTACGGCATCTAGGATATACTGTCTTATTTCTGTGTAATATTTTTTCAGATTTTTACCATATTCAGAAACTGTTTTATTATCAGATTTTGACATCTTGTCCAGATAATCCATACAATCCTTCATCTTAGAGTCGTAGTACTCGGCAACCTCATCTTTAGCCTCCCTAATATATCCACTAAGTTCAGAAGGTAACGAGCATGTCTTACTAAAATTATATTCTGTATATGCACCAACAAATTCAATATATTCTTTCGCCCCGTTATTCCAGCTGTCTATATACTTATCGTAAGCCTCTTTAACCTCTTATCTTTAAGCGCCCTATGAGAACTCATCTTCTTATTGAGGTCATCAACCTTCCCAACCATTTTATCTGTTTCAGATTTTATATTTTTTTTACTGTTGTCAGACACGAAAGAGCTCTTTAAGTCGATGCTTGTAAATTGCGAAAGTAGATCTTTATAATCCTCTTTACTCGGACCACTCAAAAGTATTACAGCCAACACTACACCAACTATGGTTATAGTTAACCCAATTATTCCGCCAATGATTCCCCATAGAGCACCTTTACTCATTTTCTTTTTTGGTGGCATTTGGTATGGAGTTCCCATGACTGGTTGTTGTGGGAATTGTTGTTGCGGTTGAGGCTGCTGAACTTGCTGAAATTGAGGTGGTTGTTGCGGCACCTGCTGGAATTGTGGTTGTGGTGGTATTTGCTGCCGATTCTTACTGTTGCTACTATCATCCATAAATAATATTCTCCTGACTTTTATACTCTTTGACATTATATCGCTATAGATTAGTTATAGTCAAATAAAACACCCCGATTCCTCAGGATGCTTTATTTTTAATTACAGACTATTTATTGGCTTTTTCTTCCAATATCCTTTTGAAATTGCTGAAACTATCTTCTAGTTTTCTGGCTACTTCATAGTCACCAAAATGTGGCCTAAGTGAAACCGTAGACGGCAACGAAGGCTCACGACTATATTTTTGCAAATAATCTCGTCTAAATGTTCCTACTTGCGCATAGTACCGTCTCATCTTTTCATAGTACTTTTTTAGATCTTCGCTATATTTCTTGACTCCGACACTATCAGTCTTCGATAGTCTATTCAAAGAATCCACGCAACTCTTCATTACAGAGTCAAAATGTTTTTCTGCCTCATCTTTAGATTTTTCAAAGTATTCTCTTACGTTGGGATCATTACACTTATCACCAACGCCTTCTTTTGCAAAGATCACATTATATTTAAGATGTGGCTTTGCTTCGTCGTTCCATATTTTCAAGTACTTATCATAGACATCTTTAACTTCTTTATCTTTAAGAGCCTTGTAGGAGCCAATTTTAGCATAAAACTCATCAGTCAAACCGATATTCTTATTTACAACTCCTTCGTAGCCACCGCCTTTCCGCACACCCTTAGACATATTGTTAAATTTAGGAAGTTCCATCCGTAAAATTAGAACATACATATCTTTATAGTCGCCTTTATCGGGGTTGCCGAAGATTGCCATAGACAAAACCGCACCAACAGCAGCTACAGTAAGCACAATGACGCCAACAATACCTCCTACAACAAGGGTCTGCTAGCCTTCTTTTTTGATAGAACCTAATGCGAGCTACTTGAAGTTGACTTAGGACGTTCAAGCGCCTGAGGAGATTTTGTTTGATGATTTTTACCATTACTGCCATCATCCATAAAATTTCCTCCTAAAATTACGGTTATATATTTACAAACCAATCATCGTCAAATTAATCTTACCGCGCTCGTCAATTCCAGTAATTTTCACGCGAACAGTTTGCCCTTCTTTCACAACATCAGTCACTTTTTCAACTCGACGTTCTGCCAATTTTGAAATATGAACCATTCCGTCAACACCAGGAAGTATATTCACAAATGCACCAAAATCTTTAATGCCGACAACTTTACCTTCATAAATCTTGCCGACTTCTGGCTCCTCAACCAGACCCTTAATCCAATTCATAGCCTTTTCAATCGACGCGCCGTCTGGGCTAGCCACAGTAATCAAACCATCTTCCTTAATATCAATCTCAGCACCAGTTTCCGAAGTGATCTTATTGATCGTCTCACCACCCTTACCAATAATCACGCCAATCTTATCTGGGTCAATCTTAATCTTCTCAATTCGTGGCGCATACGGACTGAGCGACTCACGAGGCCCTGGAAGAACGCTGAGCATATGCTCCAAAATGTGCGCACGCCCCGCTTTACTCTGCTCAATTGCCTGACGCAATACCGCCACTGGCAGTCCATGAACCTTCATGTCCATTTGAAGAGCTGTAATACCCTTTGAAGTTCCAGTTACCTTAAAGTCCATATCGCCAGCAAAGTCCTCAGCATCAGCGATATCGCTCAACACATACGGAGTATCGCCGTCCATCATTAGACCCATCGCAATTCCACTCACTGGAGCCGAAATTGGCACGCCAGCGTCCATCAACGCCAAGCAGCTAGAACAAGTCGCCGCCATCGAAGTCGAACCGTTCTGACTCATAATCTCAGTAACTGAGCGAATAGCGTATGGAAAATCTTCTTCAGTTGGCAAAACTGGAAGTAAAGCGCGTTCCGCCAAATATCCGTGACCAATCTCACGTCGACCTGGACTACCCATTCGCTTGACCTCACCAACTGTATAGCCCGGCGCATTGTAATGATGCATATAACGTCGCTCACCGTCGGTAATTTCCATAGTGTCAATCAATTGCGAATAACTAAGCGGCGCCAAAGTAACAATATTCATTCCCTGAGTTACGCCACGCGTAAATAAGCTGGAACCGTGAGCGCGCGGCAAGAATCCAACTTCTGAGCTAAGCGGACGAATCTCGGTCAATTGTCGACCATCAGGACGAACTCGTTCAGCGACAATTCCCCGGCGAACATCTTTATGTAGAGCTAAAGTGAATGCTTCATCATAATCGCCACGAACTTCGCCATATTCTTCCTCGTTCAGTCCCAATTTTTCCGCCATCGCCTCATGGAACTCGGCGCGAATTTCGCTTATCATTTCATTGCGCTCTGGATATGGTCGACGAATTTTTTCGCCAAATTTTCCATCAGCCCAAGCATCGACTGTCTGCTGAATTGATTCATCTGGCAAGATCAAATCATATTCCTGCTGTGCTGGAGCAACTTTTTCCGCCAATTCGCGCTGCAAGGCAATTGCTGGCTGCATCATCTGGTGGGCCCACGCCATAGCATCAACGATAACGTCCTCCGAAACTTCTTTGGCGCCAGCCTCGACCATTGTTATACCACTTTCAATACCAGCCACAACCAAATCGAGATCTGACTTTTCGCGCTCTTCTGGAGTCAAGAACGCCTTAAATTCGCCATTGACTCGACCCACGCGCAAGCCAGCCACTGGACCGTCAAACGGCGTACCGGTTAACATTAACGCACTAGACGCAGCAATCATCGCAATTACATCTGGGCGGAAACTCGGATCCATACTCAAAAACAGTTGCAACGACTTGGATTTCCTGACGATAACCCTTCGGGAAAAGCGGACGAATCGGACGATCAATCAATCGACCAATCAACACAGCTTCATCGCTCGGGCGACCTTCGCGCTTAATAAATCGGCTGCCAGAAATCTTACCCGCTGCATAAAAATTTTTTTCTTCATAATCAATCGACAATGGAAAATAATCCAATTGCACTGGACGTGGACTAACTTGAGCGCTACCCAAAACTACAGTGTCGCCATAGCGTACCAAAAACACTACCAGTCGTCCTAAAGCCGACGCGATTCACTTCTAACGTCAGCGGCCGACCACAAAAATCAGTGGTAACACTAAAAATCTCCTTGCCGCTTGGATTGATAATACTCATAAAGAGCTCCTTTCTTGCGGTAGTAACAGGGATGAAATTACTTGGCAATTTAGTCGTCTCATCTCTATCACTTCCGCGTTACAAATTGCTCCTTATATTATACTAAAACCTCAGCCCAAACGCCAGCCGCGAGCGCGCTTAACATAACCTTATTAACAGATAAGTGTGCTATAATTTATTCATGTCACTTCAGCTAGATTCAGTAAAAAATCGCCAGAAAAGCTGGAAAAGCTATATCTTAACTATAATCGCAATCTTAATGATTCTTGGCGGAGTTTATTTGCTTGCTCTCATCAGCACGCCCCTTATTTTGTCACAAAACATCAACCCAAAAGACAACCCCACTACCAAGCTCATCGCTAAAACCGAGAATAAAATTACCGAAAATCGACTTTATATACCGAAAATCGACATAAATTTGCCTTATAGTACTGGCGGCGCCGAAACAATGGAACGTGGCGCATGGTGGCGTAAACCAGAAAATGGCAGTCCAAAGGATGGTGGCAATTTTGTCTTATCTGCGCACCGTTTTATTATGGGATTAACTCCTCAGCAGACGCTCAGAAAATCACCTTTTTATAATATCGACAAATTAACTGTCGGCGATGAAATTATCATTGACTATAACGGCGTGCGTTACAATTACGTCATCAGCGAAAAACAAAGCGTTAAACCAGATGCCATAGAGATCGAACAACGTACAGATCAGCCGCAATTAACTCTTTATTCCTGTACTTTGGGCGGCGCAAACGACGGACGAGATGTGATTATCGCCAAATTGAAAAATAGCCAGAACAACAAAAATCCCCTTTTCGTCAAAGGGGATTTAAGCAGTTTTTAGCGTAAATTATTTACGCAAACCTAACTTGGCAACAACTGCTTTGTAACTCTCAAAATCAGTTCGCTCCAAATATTTCAGCAAACGCTTGCGCTTACCAACCATTTGGATCAAGCCGCGACGAGCCATGAAGTCGTGCTTATTCGCCTTCAAATGCTCCGTGACTTCTTTGATACGAGCCGTCAAAACTGACACCTGAGCTTGTGGGCTACCGACATCGTTTTTATTGACCTGAGTCAAAGCAATTGCTTTCGCTTTATTTTCTTTGCTAATCATAGCTTTGTAATTATACCAAGCTTCTCTGTTTTTTGCAATTAGCTAGTAATCCCAAAGTCCGCCAGAGTCTTCGCCTGATCAATAGAATAGTCGGCTATTTTTGTTCGACGCAAATTCTCACAATACGCGCCCGTCCCCAATTTCTCGCCAATATCCACCGCCAGCGTCCGAATATAAGTTCCACTTGAAACGTGAGTTCTGATCTTTAATTTGGGATATTCATATGTCAATAGTTCCAATGAGTAAATTTCTATCACGCGCTTAGGAATCTCAACTTGTTTACCTTCGCGCGCCAATTTATACGCTCTTTCACCATTAATCTTTATTGCGCTAAAAATTGGCGGTGTTTGCTCAATTTTTCCCACAAATTGACCGATTACCCACTGAACTTCTTCCAAACTCGGCCCATAATCAGACACATCAGTAATTTCGCCTTCCGGATCACCTGTCGAACTATTCTTGCCCAGAATAATTTCCGCCTCGTACCACTTATCTAACTTAGTGAAAGTTTCAGCTTCGCGGCATTTCTTTCCAGTCACAATAATCATTAGCCCAGTAGCAAACGGATCAAGCGTACCCGTATGGCCAACCTTCACCTTCTTTCCCGCCTGATTAGATAAAACTCGTCGCAAGCGTGCCACCACCCCAAAGCTAGTCATTCCCTGGGGTTTATCTATGATAATCACTTCGTCCATCAACTATTGTCCTGGAATCTGGAATTGTGCTGGATTGAAATCTGCGTTTTGAGCTGGCTGAGTTGGCATTGCGGTGATCGGCGCAGGTGCTGGAGCTTGCGGAGCGGTTACTGGCTCGGGAGCTACCCCTAACGGCGCAATCTGCGGCATTCCACTTACATCAACACCCGTAGGCGCTGGCGGCATCGGCGGCAAGGCACCGAAATCCGGCATTGCTGGCGGCATCGGCAAATCAAAGCCTGGTATGTTATTTTCAGGATTTGTTATTGCTGGCTCAATTGGCGCAATCGGCTGGCTCGACACTGAAGTCGCTGGATTGTTTAATTGATTTGTGTCGTTGGTAATTGCCGAAATAATCGACTCTTCAGATTGCGGTGCAACAGGTATTGTCGACAATTTTTGCTCAGCGGCATTAGTTGTCGCGAACGGATCAATCTTTGGTGGTTCATCAGACGCGCCCATAGCCGCATTTAACGGAGCATCGCCAAACGACGGCGTACTATCACCCACATATTTACCGTGCGTTAAAATGGTTTTATTTTGGTCGTTAGCCAATTCCCTAATCTTATCCTCGGCAGCTTGTGTAGTCGTTGCGTTCAGAGTGCCACCCATCAGTGGAGTTTCCTCAAAAGAAAGCTCGCCCTTTGAAACTATTTTTTCACTCGGCTTTTCTTCCTCGGCTTGCGGCTCCTCTTTTATTGGCTCAATTTTAGCCAATTTCTCTTCAGCAATCCTAGCAGATTCTTCTTGCTTTTTCCTTCGCTGTTTGTTCGGCGACTTCATCAACATCGCCCTTCTTTTCGTGGCTAATCGACAAAGTTCCGTCCGCGTGTACAGTTTCCTCATCTTTCTCCGCTTCTTCAGTTTTACCCTCTGAAACTTCTTCTTTTTCTGGAGATTTTTCTTCGATCTTTTCAATCTTCCGCGACTTATCTTCTACTTCACTCTCTGCGATCTTTGAAACCACCAATTGCTGATTTGCCCCTGCCGCCATAAGTTCTGCGGCCGTGGTCATAACCTTTGATGATGTATTTCCATTACTAAACCTATCGGTTACCGCCACAATTCCCGTAAGCAAAGCCGTTGCCATCTGCTCATCCAGAGTCACCTTCGGCGTCTTCAGATCATCAAGAAGCTCAACAACCATTTCACTCACACCACTCGCGTTAGATTCGTGCCAATCAACAGAGCCCAGACCACTCTTTATGTCGCCCGCAGTTATAGCCACAACTGTAGCATCATGCAAAATCTTACCGTGCGCAGTCAAAGCCGTATCAATACTTTCACTATTTTCAACATTTAGCGCCAGAACCAGTTCAACGTTATAATCACCCTGTGAAAATTCCAAGTCTTTATCGGTAATCGTCGTACGATATGGCGTAATAAAAATCTTCACCGCGTCATCAACAACTTTATAGCGCAAATGATCAGCCTTCTCTTTATCTAAAGCAATAATAAAATCACGTAAAGAATCTGCAGTCTGCTCAAACGTTTTATCAGGATTCAAGAACGTAATTGCTGGCGGAATATCACCACTAAACACAGCCGTAGCGTGTTTCCCTAGTCTATTGAGGAAAATCGTCAATCCTAATGCTGCCGACAATTCATCGACTGACGGGCTAGAACTCACCGTCACTAAAATATTCGTTACATCCTTTATGCTCTGGATTACTTTTTGCTTTGCTGATCCGTTTGACATGATTTTTCCTATGTTTGTTTTGTAATTACGCTTGGCATCACTATACCATAAGCACTACCATAAAGTCAATATCTATGCCGCCTCTTTACAATCTGTGTTATTTTCTGTATAATTCTTCCTGATTAGCGATACAAATCTATAGAGGTAAAGGAGAAACATGCCAATCATCAAATCCGCCATCAAGCGCGCCAAGCAAACCTTAAAGCGCCGCGAGCGAAACATCAGCATTAAAAAAGACATTAAGACTGCTGTTAAAGCTTTCTCTGCAGAACCAAGCACAAAAACTCTTGCTGCAGTACAAAGCGAAATTGACACCGCTGTTAAAAAAGGCTTGATTAAGAAAAATACCGCTGCTCGTCGAAAGAGCGCATTGAGCAAAATTGCTAAAAAAGCAGACGTCACATTAGAAACTGCTAAAAAACCAGCCGCAAAGCCAGCAACGGCTAAGAAAACTGCCGCTAAAAAAGCTCCAGCAAAGAAGCCAGCTACTAAGAAAACTGAAAAATAATCTATAAAGATTACTAGAAAATACCCCGGAATTAACTGGGGTATTTTTATTTAACATCAGTCGACTAATCGACTCGCCAATTTATATACCCGTTTAATTTCTCTGCTCTCTAATTTCCAGCTGCTGAGCTCCATTTTAATCAACTCTGGAAATTTCTTGCTAATATCTCTCAAAGCATTTCCTGCCGACTTTCTAACATATTCACTGGAATCTTCTTTTAATGCAGCAATTAGTCTAATGGCTTCGCTCGGATTTCCCTGAAATATGGTCGACTCGTCCATATTCTTAGTCCCTCCGTTACGGCTCTCCTTGTATTTGGATTATTGTTTTTAACCATTCATCAATTATTGGAAGTGCTTTTTCATATCCTATTTTCTTGCAAAATTCATCAAATGCCTTTGCCAATACTTCCTGAACTCTCCAATTGTCATCTTTGGAAACTTCATCTCGCATAAATGCCAGAATATCATTTTGTTCTGATAAGTATCCAAAAAGAAATACACCATACATCCTTACTTGATATGTGTCAGATTTATAAGCTAAAAACGCCAACTTCTTGATATGTTCATTAGCATTAGATTTATAATCGGTTAAGGCTCTTTTTTCTTCCTATTTGAAACCATTTTCTATCAAAGAAAATTCTTTTTCTAAACTCGCAATATATTCTTTTACGCGAATATCATCCATAAAATCCAGCAACCTCCCTATTCCTTGGTGTATTTTCCAATTCCAACCAGCGCCGCCTCCACAAGCAACCACGGATTTACAGAAGTTGTTTTCATTTGCAAGTCCGCCCGAAGCAGCGCATCATTTATCCTCTTCAGTTTTTCCTTATCGATACCTTTTGCTGAAGACGCCAATTTTCGTAAAACATACGGACTAGCCGAAAAATCCGAAGCCACCAACTTACTGTCGCCGTCAGCCAAAACCAACGCCGTCAAGTTAGTTGCCTGCGAAGCGAGCAACCCCATTGTCTGATAAGCGCCGTCAACGCCACTTTCCGACTCCAAATAGCTAATTATATCGTGAACTTTATCATAATCACCCGCCAGCGCCGAAACAAACAAATCAAATATATTTTCCGTCCTCCCTAGAGGTATGAAGTTGTCAATTAAATCATCTGTCACTTTTTCCGTCAGCGCCAATTGATCCAAAAAGTTGCTCAGTCGCAACTGATCAAATCCCAAGCGATCAACAATTATCTCTGCTTGATGATTCGTTAATTCACACCTACGAGCCTTCGTCTCCGCTACACACCACTTTAAAAGCTGCGATTTTTGACGATCGCTAAGCGGTGAAAATTCCTGAACTTTGGCATTTTTCTGCAGCCACTTATACGTTTTCGTTCGCTTATCAATTTTATCTTCCACCAAAATAATTGTCCTGCCATCATCAAACTTCATATTTGGAAGTTGCGACCAAATTTCAGAATTTTCGCTCAATTTTGAAATCAAATACACCGACGAGTTCATAAACAGCGTCTGCCCAATTGCTATTTCCTGCATTCCAGCCAGCGTCAAATCTTCGCCATCATGTCGCGCCACTTTTTCGTTGCCGATCAGCTTAGCAATTGCTTGCCGTTTCTCGAATTCGTTTTCGCCGTAAAAAAAGGTAAATCACTTCGCCTCCACTTGGCAAACTGGACAAATATGAGTACCTCGTCCAGAAACCTTCATCTTTACAATTTCTTGGTCAGGATGCCGATGACACGGCTGACCTTCCCTGACGAAATACGTGCGCAAACGACAAATAATTACCCTTCCTGCCTTCAGCGTCAACATAATTTTTTATCCGTCGAGCCTCCCTGATCAATACTCAATTGTAAAATCTGACGCAGTTCGTTAAACAAATCTTCTAATTGGTCATCGCTAACGTTTTTAACTCGCGTTTGGGGATGAATTTTCGCAGCCCACAGAGCTTCATCGGCATAAATATTACCAACCCCAGCAATCACCGACTGATCAAGAAACGCTGGCTTGATCATCGAATTTTGCCGACGACGAATTCGCTTAATAAAATCACCTGCCTCAGTTTTTTTATCAAGCGGCTCTGGCCCAACCTTTTGCATAAATGGCAAATTTTCTATCTCATCGGTCGGCATTAATTTCATCCAGCCGAACTTACGCTGATCATTGAAAAACAGACGCGAACCATCCGTAAAATCAATTTGTACGCGTGTCGATCTATCTGGCAATTCACCAATCAAACTATCGTTCGGATGACCACCAGCAAAACTATTAGCCCCACGAAAAATCAATTGCCCAGTCATCTTAAGATGTATCACCAGCGAATAACGCGTATCAAGATCAATCATCAACACTTTTGCACGACGTCGCACCGCCGTTACGTGTGCACCGTATAAAAATTGTTGAACGTCAGTGGGTGAATTCGGAAAACTCTTTGGCGAATCAAATACCGTCGCTCGCACAACAGCCTGACCCGGCAGTAAATCCGCCAAGCCGCGACGAACTGTCTCAACTTCGGGTAGCTCAGGCATTCGACGAGTCCTACAGCTTAAACAAAGCTTCTTCTTGACTTAGGCCAATTCCAGCCGCCATTTTCTTGCCGTCAGGAATTTGCTTCAAAAACATATCCAAAATCTCGTTCACGTTAGCTTGCGCCGAGCCCTTAGAGCCGCTACAATCCGACGTCCACAAACTCTTCACAACGGAATTGTCCTTCAAAGTTTCGAATTTGTAAATTTTACCGCTAGCACAAATTCCCCGCAAATCATTTTGCTGCTCAGTTAGCGGTGTGCCGTCCATCATTTTTCGCTTATCAAGCGCATAAACCAACTCCGTATAAGCCTTGCTGTTATTGTCCAATTTTTTCTGCGCAATTGGCTTGTCTAAATACCCCTCGTACGTCGTCATTTCACGAGATTCTGGCGAAATAGTGATGCTATATGAGCGAAAATTCTCATTCGCTACAATTGGTCCGCGTACTGTCAATCGAACCGCACTTCCCACGTCCGTCGACAGCAAAGCAACTTGCCCTATGTTAACATTCTGATCTGTTGTTTGACCTGAATCATTTTTGCCAAATAATGCTCGACCAATCGCAATAACCGCTGCTACCGCCACGACCGTGATAACAATAACCAGCAAAATTGGTACAAATCGAGAAAATGAATTTCGTCGTTGAGTGTATTTCATGGCGTAATTATACCATATTTTCTATACTTCACCCCAATTTGCGCCCGTACCAACATCAACCTTCAATTTAATCGGCAATTCTGGACAAACGCCTTCCATTTCCGCTTTCATAATATCGCTAACTTTCTGGACGTCTTCAGGTTTGCATTCCACCAAAATCGAATCATGAACCTGTAAAATCGCATCAGCCAAGCCCGACAATTTATCCTCCAATCGAATCATTGCCAATTTCATCAAATCCGCTTCCGTGCCTTGAATTGGCATATTCATCGCAGCCCTTTCCGCCGAAGATCGCACCATAAAATTGCTCGATTTACATCAGGCGTTGGTCGTCGCCTACCGAAATACGTTTCAACAAATCCCTGTTCCCGCGCTTGAGTTAGAATTTTATCCAAGTACTGACGAATCGGCTTTCGCACCTCAAAATAATGATCAATAAACTTTTTCGCCTCTGTAAATGACATTCCCGTAGCCGCCGCCAAACCGTGCGGGCTCATTCCGTAAAGTACACCAAAATTGATCACTTTTGCTGCTCTGCGCTGAGATTTACTTACTTCATCAATTGATATTCCGTATGTTTCCGCCGCCGTTTTTGCGTGAATATCAACATCGCTATTAAAGTCTTCAATCAATTTCTCGTCGCCCGCCAGCACAGCCGCCAACCTCAGCTCAAATTGCGAATAATCTGCGCCGACAAAAACTTTGCCATCACTCGGAACAAACGCTTGACGGATTTTCCTGCCCAATTCAGTCCGCACCGGAATATTCTGTAAATTCGGATTTGTACTACTCAGCCGCCCCGTGCTGGTTACGTCCTGATTGAATGTAGTGTGAATTCGCCCATCAGTCGCCATCAATTTTGGTAACGCCTCAATGTATGTGCTGATCAACTTGGTCAATTCTCGATATCGCTCAATCAACTCAATAATCGGATGCTGCCCTCGTAATTTATCCAACTCTTTCTGGCCTGTTGAATATCCAGTTTTCCCCTTTTTTATGCCCGCAGTTGGTAATTGTAATTTGGTAAATAAAACCTCAGAAAGTTGCGCTGGACTAGACGCGTTAAACTCATATCCAGCCATGGAATACATTTGTTGTTCAAGCCCGCTGACTTCCGCCGCCAGCTCATCGCCCATCTGTTTTAATAGTGTATCGTCCAACTTCATCCCGCGTTTTTCCATCTGGAATAGCGCCCAAATTACTGGAAAATCAAACTCGTAAGCCACACGTGCAATTTGCGAATTGTTCGACATGTAAACTTTTTGTTCACGATAAATTTTGTGTAAGCGAGCCAATTGATAAGGCGAGGAATTGTCGTCAGAAAAATCACTAGACAGTGCATTCAAACTACGGTCGCGCTTCAGCGGATCAATCAAAAACGCCGCCTGCTCAATATCCCAAACTTCATGAAAATGCACCGCCACACCATAATTATCCAGCGCGTGATACAACTGCTTAACATCCGCCGCGATCACAGTTCCCTGCGCCAGTAATTGCCACACAGACTGACTAATTTCATCAATTTTCGCCGTCCACGCTGACTCAGGATTCGAGCTTATATAAATTACGTCAGGCTCCGACGAATCGATATATATTATGTTCTCCGCTCAAACATCGGCGTGTCGGGCAATTTTTCAATTCGTGGAATATCCAACTTCGGCTCTTCTTTTTTCTCATTTTCCGCCATTTGCATTGTTTTTGGCAATCGTCCAATCAGCGAATTAAACTCCAACTTCTGCAGAATTTCCGTTACTCGCGCAAAGTCGCAATCATTAACATCCGCCACATCCCAGTCCAGCTCAATAGGCGCGTCCGTCCAAATTTCCGCCACTTGCTTGGTTAGATATGCCGACTCGCGACCATTTTCCAACTTCGTTCGCAAAGCGCCTTTTTGCTCGTCCAGATGCTCATAAACTCCGTCTAGAGTTTCATATTCTTGCAATAATTTCACCGCCGTTTTCTCACCAATTCCCGGCACTCCCGGTAAATTGTCACTAGAATCACCCTTCAGCGCCTTCAGGTCTAAAAATTGTTCTGTCCGAATTCCGTATTTTTCTTCAAAGTGTTCTGCCGTAAACTCCTCGATATTTCTCAAGCCATTTTTCATGGCGTAAACTTTGGTCATTGATGATATCAATTGCAATGCGTCCAAATCAGACGTTATCAAGCATGTTTCAATTCCGCGAGATTCCGCTTGTCTGGCAAACGCGCCCATAATATCGTCCGCCTCGTAATCATCAATTTCATAAAGCGGCCAGCCAAACGCATCGAGCAGTTCGTGTAAAATCGGAATTTGCTGATAAAAGTCATCGGGTGCTGGCTTGCGACCAGCTTTATATTCTGGATATAATTCCCGCCGCTTGCGGATATTCGTGCCTCGCTTATCCCAAGCTACCGCCACATAATCCGGCTCTAATTTCTTAATTAGCTCAATTGCCAAACTTACAAATCCATACACACCACCAGTCGGAGTTCCGTCAGCCATCGACAATCCCGGCATAGCATAATAACCTCGGTAAAACACCGACTTTCCATCAATAACTACTAGACGCTTCATAGTTCTATTGTAGCATTTAAGCGGCTATCGTCAGAGAATTGGTTATTGACACCTCAGCAAGTTTCTTCTGTGCTCTTTCGTATTTCTCATACAGCCTCTTGCGCTCCTCCAGATAGCTATAACAATGAGCATACTCAATTTTTCTATTATTATCAAAGAATATCGTTATAGTCTCATCTATGCCTGCGTCGTCAGGACCAACAAAAAACTCATAAGAGGTTTTTTCATACCTAGGATAACGATCGACCTCAAGCTCTTTTATGAAGGCATACTTGAGACTTACCTCACCATCTGAAATCTTATACACCTGATAACGATCCTTTGGTTTACATGAAGATGTGGCAGAATTTTCCCAAATCATCCACAGCTGTCCGTACTGATCCCGAACTGGACTATCAACGAATCTCTCCCATCTATCACTGCCGTCTGGATTACGATCAAATTTCGACTCCAGCTCCTTAATCTGAGCCATTATCTTATAATTCTTTATCGATTTTTCTTGATCCTTAGTATCAAGGTCAGAAGGAGAATTCTGAGGCAACTCTTCAGCATGTCCATGAACTGTTTCCATAATACTTACCCTAAACATACGCTCTATTTTGAAGAATGTCAACAAATTGTTAAAATTATTACATGACACAACCACACGCAAAAATTATCGCCCTGGTTGGATTGGCGGGCAGCGGCAAAAGTTCTGCTGTCGAATATTTGACAGAAAAAGGATTTCCAAAAATTTATTTCGGTGGCGTTATCTATAAGGCTATGGATGAGGCCGGAATTGAAAAAACTTGGGATAATCAACAAAAATTCCGCGAAGAGATTCGTCGCCGCGAAGGCAAAGATTTTGTAATCAAACGCGTCATAAAAAACATCCACGACTTAATAAACGCCGGGCAAAATAAAATCGTTTTGGACGGATTATACACTTGGAGTGAATATAAATTCCTTAAGCACGAATTTCCTGGACAAGTTGTCGTTATTGCTATTGTTACACCAAAATATCTCCGTTATCAACGAATGGCTAAGCGCATAGAGCGCCCAATGCAGCCACACGAAGTCGATCAGCGCGACTGGTCAGAAATCGAGAATCTGGAAAAAGGTGGACCAATTGCTATTGCTGATTATTTCATCATTAACGACGGCAGCCTCGAGCAATTACATCAAAAAATAGACGCCGCAACTCACGACGCCCATTTTTGTAAATCGCCCGAACAGTGTTAATTAGTCCAGATATTCGTAAAGTTTTTTCGCGTCTTTGTGCTTGCGAAGTTTTGCTAGCGCCTTAGCTTCAATCTGGCGGATTCGCTCGCGCGTAACCGCAAATTCCTGACCAACTTCTTCCAAAGTATGATTTTTTTCCATTGTCCAAGCCAAAAACGCATTCGAACAATTTTTCTGCTCGCGATCGCTCAAACTCGATAGAATTTCCTGAACTTGCTCTTTTAGCAATTGATTTGAGGCGGAATCTTCTGGTGAAACCGTATCTTCGTCAACGATAAAATCTTGCAGAACTGAATCATCATCTTCACCATCACGACCAACACCAGCATCCAAAGAAGAGATATCTTGCTTAATCTTAATGACATATTCAATCTTCTCTGGCTCCATGTCCAGCTCTTTAGACAATTCTTCAATTGTCGGCTCACGGTTCAATTCCTGCGTCATTCGTCGCTGAGTGCGCAACAATTTATTGATCGTTTCCACCATGTGAACTGGAATACGAATCGTTCGCGCCTGATCAGCAATCGCACGCGTAATTGCCTGACGAATCCACCAAGTTGCATAGGTCGAAAACTTAAATCCCTTATCTGGATCAAACTTCTCAACCGCACGCAAAAGCCCAGTATTTCCCTCTTGAATCAGATCCAAAAAGTCCAAACCGCGACCAGAATAACGCTTAGCAATTGATACCACCAAACGCATATTCGCCTCAGCCATCTTGTCCTTGGCCTTTTTATCGCCTTCAACAATTCGGCGCGCCAAGTCCATTTCCTCTTCAGCGCTAAGTAGTGGGATTTTACCAATTTCCCGCAGATACAACCTGACTGAGTCGTCCGACACGTCGTCCAAATATTGCCCAGTTGTCAACGAATCCAAATCTTCCGATTCTTCTTCGTCTATAAGTGTTGGATCAAAATCATCATCTTCATTTAAGTTTACTGGCTTCGTCGTGACATCGTCGCTCACATTTTCTCCTTAATCAGATTATTTAAGCTCTGGCGCAAATTCTGAGACAAAACCTCATCACCCGACGCCTCGGCCTCTCTAAGCTGCGTTAATAATTGATTCTTTTTGTTTTCGCGATGTTTGATTGTTATCTGTCTGACTAGCCGAGCCATCTCTTCGTCCAAGCTTTTTTGCTCCCAATTGGCGTAACGACTTTCACTTTTCAACTGTACTATTTTCACATACTGTTCGATTTTTTGCAAGTCCAGAGGAACTTCACCCAGGTCTACGTCTGGGTTTTTTCGTATATAACCAATCAATTGCCGCGCACCGTCGCCGTCCAGCATTTCTCCAGAAATCGCCGCCAACCAGTGCCGCACAGATTTTTCACTCGCCGCCAGCCCCGCCAGCATATCTTCAGTTTCATCCTGAACCGGAGTCGGTTTTTCTTTTTCAATTTTCGCCTTTTTCAATTGATGTTCAGCAACTTTTTCATTCGACAATTTTGCCTTCAGCGCAGTAATTGACGCGCCAGTTTTTTCAGAAATCACCGACAAATAATGCTCTTGCTCCACCGGATCTTTCAAACCTCGGACAATCCTCAGTGCAATAGTCGAAATCGCCGCTTGCCTTCCGCCGACTTCAAATTCTCCATTTCCGCGTATCTGGCAATCACCCAATCCACCGCTGGCTGAGATTGGTCAATCGCCGCTTGCCAAAGCGCTGGATCTTTTTGGATCAATTCGTCTGGATCTTTAATGCCATCAGGCAAACTCACCACTTCCAACTCCACACCGACTTCCTGTGCCAAGTTGATAGCGCGCTCCGTCGCGTTAACTCCCGCTCGATCGCCATCAAACGCCAAGCGAATCCGCCCCGCCAATCGACTAAGCGACTTCAAATGTTGCGTCGTCATCGCCGTTCCAGAAGTCGCAACCACGTTTTTAACGCCCGCTTGATGACTGCTAATTACATCCAGATTGCCCTCAACAATCACCGCTACATCGCTTTTTCGAATCGCCTCCTTGGCTTGATGCAAACCAAAAATATATCGCGATTTATCGAATAACAGCGTTTGCGGCGTATTTAGATATTTTGGCGCGCGCGGATCGTCATGAATAATTCTGCCCGTAAATCCCACAACTTCGCCATTGCCGTCACTCAACGCCACCATCATTCGCCCACGAAACAAATCGCCACCAAACCGATTCGACAAGCCAGCGTCCGCCAATTCCTGCCTAGAAAATCCTCTTTTTTCCAATGCTTTAGTCAATGCGTCGCCATTCTCCGGTGCATAGCCAATCAAAAAATCACCAATCGTTTGACGATTTAATCGCCGTTTTTTAACCACATAATTCAGAGCTAATGAATTTTTCACCAAATTCTGCTGATAAAAATTGGCAGCCAGTTTCAGTGCTTCCCTAGCCCTGGCGCGACGCTTGGCCGTTCGTCCGTCGCCATTAGAAAACAAAGTCAGATCAACGCCCGCCTTTCGAGCCAAATGCTCCAGTGATTGACGAAAATCCATTCCTTCCACCATCATCACAAATGTAAAAATATCGCCACCTTTTCCAGAAGAAAAATCGTGCCAAATCTGCTTTTCTGGACTAACCATAAAGCTTGGGGTTCGCTCGTCGGTAAACGGACTTAAGCCCTTCAAGTTGCGCCCCGCTCGCTTCAACTGAACATACTCACCAATCACATCCTCGATGTTCAGTCGCGCCCGCACTTCTTCTTTGGCATCATTCATATTTTTATTATATCACTATTTACCTCTGTTATTGTTTGTGGTTAAATAGAAATATGTATCCTGACAATTTGAACAACCAACCTCAAGGTATCGATTACCTAAATCAAATTGCCACACCTCCGCCAGCGGAAGGTTTTGATAAAAAAACCAAATTATCATCGCTATTTTGAGCCTTATCGGCTTGATAGCCCTGATCGCGATATTTGTTTTTTCACAAGACTCTATGCCAAATACTAGCCCATCACAAGTTGCAGCGCGTGTTAATAAATTACTCACTATTTCCAAAAAATACAATAATAAGTTCCGCTCGACCAGTTTACAAACCACCAATAGTTCTCTGGTTGCAGTGCTGACCACTGCGAATGCCTCAATGGGCGAAGCGCTTCAAGCAACCGGCATCAATTATAAGGAGAAACAGAAGGACATCCTCGCTCTAGATCCGTCAGAAAAATTAGAGAAAAAATTGGACGAAGCCCTTCTGAACACGCAATTGGATATTACCTATGCTCATGAGATGAATGTGCAAATAACAGATACAATCAATATGATGAAAAAGGTATACAAGTCCACCAAGTCAAAAAAGATGCGCGAATGGCTAGTAAAAACTGCTGGTGACTTAGAGAATATCCAGAAGCAAATCAATCAAATTATTAAAGCAGATTAAGCTTCCGAGACTAATCGATAGCTCAGCCTCGCCAAGTCAAAGACCTCTTCGTCGGTCAATTGACCTGAACAAATAATTGTATTCCAATGCTTCTTGTTTAAGTGATAGCCCGGTAAAACCGTTTCGTATTTTTCTCGTAAATTCTGCGCCAACAACGGATCGCATTTTAGGCTTACTCTGAGCGGCTTTGAGCCTTCCGTAACCAATGCTACCATTTTCCCCGCACCGTCATTATCTCTACCAAATTTATATACCGCAACATCCTCACCAAATGGATAGTCCAGCCACACGCCCGGCAAACTTAAAATAAATTCTTCAAATTGTTTATGTGTCATACCTTTACCTTTCAAATAATATTCAAGTTCCATAATACTGCCGCGGATGTCTTCCAGCGCTCGATGATCTTCCGGCTTGGCGAATTTCTTACCGTATTTGCCTTCAAACACAACCTTCCAAGCACTCACATCCAACACACGATAATGTAGTTTTTTTGACAACGTCGGCCACCATTGATCAATAAATCGTCTATCCTGATGGATTGAATTACCTGCTAACAAAATCTTCGTTTCACCCGTAAAATACTCATCACAAAACGCCAACAATTCGTGCTCTATTTCCGCCAAAGGCTTGCCCGATTCATTCTGCTCCTCCAGCCCGCGTCGCGCTTCCGGATTCTCATTCCAAAAACCAGCATTTCGGTCCAACAACTTAGCCAGCTTTTCCGAATCGTGACGCACAATTCCTTCGTACGTCGCAATTTCCTTAAAATTCCAATCCGTCGCAATTGCCGCCACTTCCAAAATCTCATCACATACTGGATCCAATCCAGTCATCTCCAAATCCACCCACAAAATCTTTTTCGGCTTAAAACTTGCTTTCATATCTCTATTTTACCACTTCCATAAGGCGTGCTAAACTAAAATCATGACAAAACGCATCCTACTCAAGTTATCAGGTGAACAACTTCAAGGCGAATTCGCCAGCGGCTTTGACCCAAAACGTGCTCGCTGGATTGCTGAACAAATTAGACCAGCTATGGATGACGGGGCTGAAATTGTAATTATGGTTGGCGGTGGCAATTACGTTCGCGGTAATCAAATCATCGGTCACGGAATTCAACCTGTTTCCGCACATAATATCGGCATGCTTTCTACGCTAATGAATGCTATTGCTCTAGCTGACGTATTAAATGACGCGGGACTGCCAACTCGTGCATTATCTACGGTTGAAGTCAATCAATTTATCGACCACTATACTTTCCGACGCGCCATTAGCCATATTAAGAAAAATCGCATTGTAATCGTAGCCTGCGGCACCGGCAGGCCGTTTCTGACTACTGATACTGCGGCATTAAATCTAGCACTGGAAATGCAGTGTGATGCCGTGGTTAAAACAACGAAAGTCGACGGAGTTTATGATAAAGATCCTATGAAATTCCCTGACGCCGTAAAATTGATCATTTATCTTACCAAGAAGCCCTAACAAATCCTAACATTGCTGTTATGGACAAGGCGGCAATTGGATTAGCTATGGACGAGCATATTCCAGTTGTAATTTGTGATTTACTTACAGACGGAAATATTCTCCGCGCAACCCGCGGAGAATCAGTAGGCACAATTATTAGTTAAGGTTTTAATCCTTTTTCTTATCTAATTTATCGAGTTTCAAGAAGTGGACGATTGCATATACAACAAATGCAACAGCTATCAACGTAATCAACGAGCTAATAAATGCGCCGTATAAAAACTCACCCTTACGTCCAGCAACTTCAACTGTAAATGAAGCTGATTGTAAACCTTGCTGAGAACCAACAATCAACTGTACTAACGGATCAATAAATGCCGTCACCAACTTTTTAACCGTATCGCCAGCTGCAGTACCAATCGCCAAACCTACAGCCAAACCGACAACACCCTGTTCACGGATAAAATTTACAAACCCACCCATATGGGTGTCTTTTATAACTGCACTTACTATTTTCTTTTCTTTGATGGCAGCAACTTTTGTAGTCGCTTTAGCGCTCTTAGAAGCCAACTTTTTAGCTGATTTATCGATACTAGGTTTTACCATAATAAATTCTCCTTTTATTATTTATTATTTATTATTGAATATTATATCTTATTTGGCGCCACGATTCCCAAAATAGCCAATCCAGCCTTAAGAATATCGGCGTAAATTGCCACGATTCCTACACGATGCGCCTCTTTGTCGCTACCAATAACCTGATTTTTCTCGTAGTAACGATTAAATTCTTGCGCCAATTCAAACAAATACGTACAGATGTGATGAGGCTCCAAACTTTCCTTAGCGCGATCAACCACATCCACGTACTCACTTAACTTTCTGACCAGCATTTTATCTTCGTCAAACAACTCTGTCGGAAAAGCAATTTCTTTATCAGATTTATCTAAAATACCTCGCGCTCGAGCGTGAGCATATTGCAGATAGCTTCCCGTATTTCCTGTCAAACTTACCGCATCGTTAATATCAAATATGACGTCGCCACCAATCTTCACTTTCAAGAATTGATAACGAAGCGCGCCAGCAATCACATCGTCAGTTGGTTTGCCGCCAGCATTTTCAATTGCCTTCTTAAACTCATCAAACAGCCAGCCAATTGTAACAACCTCACCCGTTCGAGAACTCATCTTTCCAGTTGTCAATTTGACCAAGCCAGTCGCGTAATTGAACAACTTTCCTTTCAAGGCTGGAATCGACAATTCACTAGCCGCAATCACGCCACGGAAGTATGCTGCTTGCTCCTCGCCGTTTACTGTAATTGACAAGTCCAGATTCGGGTAGTCCTTATACTTCAACTGGATTAGCCCCATATCATGCGCGCCATAAAGACCATTACCGTGAGAGCCAATAAACACATTATCAAACGCACCATATTTACTACCCTTAAAAACATATGCGCCATCAGACTTGGTAAACACTTCTGGAGTCTTCTCTTTAATCAGTGATTTACCCAGTTCTTCAGTTTCGCTCTCAACATAACGTCGCTCAATCGATACGTTTCCAAGTCGCCCAACATTAGAATCGATTTCGTCAAAACTCCAACTTTTACAGATTTTGTAAACTTGTTTATATAGCGGATCATCCAGGACGAATGACTGCTTGGCTAGTTCATCAATTTCTGCCTTTGCCTCTGGAGATTCTTTCGCCGCACGCGCACCTTCAACGTACATGCGACTCATAAATTCATTTCGCTTATCGGCTGGGATTTCGTTCAATTTATTTACATCGCCATCAATCTCGCGCAAAATCGCCCACATACTTTTACCAACATGCGTTCCGACATCACCATGATAACTCACTCGATGCACAATTGCACCATCAACCGCCAGCAAATTAGCCATTGTGTCCGCCAAAATCGCATTCAAAGCGTGCCCGATATGCATAGCCTTAAATGGATTCGGACAATTGGTTTCAATTACAACCGTCTGACCAGCGCGCTTCGTCGTTGGCTCTTTTTTCAAAGAATTTAGAACGGATTGATCGCTCAGTTTTACATTGATAAAACCTGGACCAGCCACGCTTACTTCACTAAACTCTTCTTCCTTGCGCAGATTTTCAGCAATCATCTCCGCAATTTCACGCGGATTCTTCCCTAGCGGCTTAGCCAATTGCAACGCCACATTTGTAGCAAAGTCACCAAACTTCGGATCAGGACGCGTTAATTGTACCGATATATCCTGATCAAAAAGTTGCTTCACTACTTGAGAAATAATCTGTTCCATACTGTCCAGTATACAACAGAGGTGGATTATTATCTAGCTAAATCTCTACGCTGTTTCGTCAAGCTCTTCCAGTTCCAGGCTTAATTTCGTCGCCGAACTTGGACTAGATCCTTTTACGTGTTGCAACACATATGTCAACGCCGACATATCGTCTCGACTCAATACGCCTTCGGCAAGTCCGTGAATATCTTTTTCTTCAGCCATTTTATTCCTTTTTGTTTTAATTTTTATACAGTTAAATGATATCACATTATTTTTATTTTGTCAATAACTAGAATCTTGCGACCACTTACTTGGCTTTATTTTTGTCCGATCGGCGTTTATATTCCTCTGCTATAACCCTACCTATTTCGCTGTCTTTTAAGTACTCTTTGCATGACGATAATAAACGCTCGGATGCATCAGAATCCTTCATCTCTAGCGCCTTTCTATATGAATTACTAAACGCTGCGAACATACCATCATCATCTTCCATGACCCTAATAGTAAGTTTCTTGTCCTCTGACGATACGTAAACGAATATCAGGTCTGCGCCAGATTTTAATGCCGTATGAATCGCTGCAGAGCCCATTTCACTGCGAGGCTTTCGACCTACTGAGTCATCCGCTGAATATCCAGCCAAAACCAAAGACCCACCATCCTCAACAAATTTAACCGCTTCTTCGTAATGGTCTGTTGAAAAGTGAATCGGTTTTTTACTCTTTTTATCTACCCATTCATATGGCACACCAAAAAAATTTTTAGCGCCAAACGCAAGATACTGTACAGCCTCTAAGTTGATTCCGCCAACGCCCTTCTTAATCCAATCTCTATTAGTCGACGCTACGCCAATATTAATTTTATTCAACAAAGACGCCAAATAACTAGCCGTAGGAACATCTTCTCCATTAAAATGTGTTGGCGCTATAACACTTCCTTTACCTTCTTCTTTAGCCCTTTTAGCGGCTTCAATTAAGATATCTTCGCCAATTATTTCAACTTCCTTTTTGCCATGCATTAAGCCCATCAGTAGCTTAAGTCCAGAGGAAAGCCGAACGTCTGTTTCTGGCAGTCCCAACTCTTCTCCAGCTGCCTCAAGTTTTTCTACCGCCGAATTGTTAGTTAGTCCAAAAGGCTTGCTGTGCTTTTCTCGTTTACCACACATCCATTTCTTAAGAGAACCAAGCGCAACCGACAGAGAAAAACCCTCTCTCTGTGGCTCAATTTCTTTCATAGCCTCAGATCCTGAAAGAGTCTCAATTGTTTTCATGATAATCTTAATTATACAACATAATTGGCTATGCTGTCAATAGTAAAACGCTGCTTGAAACTCTATTCGCAACCGTCACAAATAGTCAAACTTGCTGGGTCAACTGGTGCCGCAACAGTGCCGTTCGACTTTGCTTGATCATCAGCCGCTTCTTGCGCCGCTTTAAGAGCTGCGTCAATAGCGCTTAATTTCTTCCAAAGTCATGTCATCAGTAATAATCTGATTTGCGTTCATTTTCATTTTCCCCTATATTTAGTAGTTACTTAACTAATTTTACGCTAGATATAGTGCTTATGCAATAAAATGCAGCCAATTGCCCGTTGTAGTTTTTTCATCAAGTTCACCAATTGGCGCAACGTATATTTGCGGATTTTGGCAACGCGGCATAAAATCAGCCAACTTCTCTTTATAAGCTGCCATTGCCGCCTCTTTCTCAGATTCTGGAAGTTCAGTCACGTTAGTTTTTAAGAAAACTGCTCGCTTTTTATCATCCCAAACCACAAATTCCGCCTTACCGTTTCGAAACGCATTTTCTGAATGGCGCGCAGTCGGCTCTGATATCCAAACTATCGAATTATCCAATCGCGCAAAGTGCAGCGGCGTCACCAAAGGACTTCTATCAACATTCACCGTCGCTAACGCACCAACTTCGACTGTATCTAATATTTCTTTCGCTAATTCATTCATAACATCAACCCCCATTATTTCGTGGTATTAACTTCGTAACTAGTGTTTGTACTTTCAAAGAAATTCACCAATTCCAGCGTATCATTGGCAGCTGCCATCCATTTAGCTGGATTTGGCACATTGTATTCAGGTTCAAAACCTAATTCTTGCAAGCGACGGTCAGTCATATGCATAACATACTGATTGACATAATCAGCATTCAATCCCAAAATTCCCTTTGGTAGCATATCCTTATTGTAAGCTTTCTCAAGCTCCACTGCCTGCAGAATCAAGCCACGAATTTCCTCGGCAAATTCCTGTGTTGCAATTCTGGGTTCTCGTCCAAAATCGTCAAAAGCAGATTGATACCAAACGTCAAGTGAAGATTTTCATCGCGAGTAATCCAGTCCAGTAGTGAGCCAACATTGCGCAACAAATTACGCTGGCGGAAACTCATACCAACCATAAATCCTGAATAGAACCAAATTCCCTCAAGCACGATATTATACGCCACCAAAGACCTAACGAAGTCTTTCTTGCCTTCCAGCGAATAAATATCCAAATTCGGATCAAGCATCACGTCCAAATGCTTATTCTGGAAGTCAGCCTTGTCGGCTAATGATTTTTTACCAAACCCTGCAGCATAAATTTCCTCGCGATCAAACGGAAATGTCTCAATAATGTATTCAAACGTCATGAAGTGATTAGCTTCTTCCCACATCTGTTTTGACAAGTATAGTTGAGCTTCCGCCGCGTTCACGTATGGATAAATGCCAAACGCCAACGATTTATTAATCAATAGCTCGTTTGGGTTCAAATAACTAATAACCGTTTTCAATGCGTGCTTTTCATCATCTGACAATTTTTCAAAATCCGCCAGATCTTGGACCAATTGAACTTCGTTTGGAAACCACGTGTTAGCCACTGCTTGATTATAAAGATCATATGCCCAAGGGTAACGAATTGGGTGAAGTGACAATCCATCGCGTAATCCTGAACCTAAAATTCCCATCTTATTTTCCTCCTTTATTTATTAATTTTCGCAAATCCAAATCCGCGCACTTTACTATTTGTGCGGACTTTTTGTTCTGCAATTTTATCAACTGAAACCGTCGTTTGCTCCGACTGATGACGCGGCTTAACATGCAGATAGTATGTTGTTTTCAAGCCACGCTTCCACGCTTCCGAATAAATCTTCACATATTCATCAATGTCTCGCGTCTCCAAGTACATATTTCGAGAAATCGCCTGATCGACCCACTTCTGAGCCCTAGCCGCCACCTCAATAAACGCATACGGACTGAGCTGGAAGCTTGTTTTATAAACATCCTTGATGTTTTGCGGAATGCCGTCAATATCTTGAATATCGCCTTGAGCTGCAAAAATCTCATCTTTCAAATTGTCCCACAGACCAAGCTTTTTCAAATCGCGAACTAAATTATGGTTCACTTCCAAAAACTTTCCATTCAAAGTTGAACGACTGAAAATCTGTGCAAATTGCGGATCAATTCCAGGAGTCGTTCCCGCCACATGCCCAATATTAGCCGTCGGCGCAATTGCCATAAGAGTCGCATTTCGCACTCCTTTCTTCACCTTCTTTCGCAAACTGTCCCAGTCCAGTCGCGTCTTTTGGTCTATTTTCACCTTCACGCCGCGATCTTTCGATAATTTATCAACCGTATCAATTGGAAGAAGACCCTTGCTCCAGCCACTGCCCGCAAATGCTGGATAGCTGCCCAATTGCTTTGCCAAATCAGCCGACTGGTCAATCGCGTGATAGCTAATAAATTCCGTCAATTGGTCAATTAAATCATAAGCTTCTTTTGATTCATAACAATAGCCCAATTTTTCCAGCACGTCAGAAAATCCCATTATACCCAAACCAATTGCTCGAGTTTGCTGATTCGAATGCATTGCTTCTGGAATTGGCGTTTGAGTAATATCGCACAAATTGTCCAATTGTCGCACCGCCGCACGAGCCGCCTCTTTCAATCGATCCCAATCCCAAGTCTTATCCTCGCCAAGAAATGCCGACAAATTAATGCTCACCAAGTTACACGTCGCAATGTTGTTTTTATCTTGCGGTAATGTAATTTCCGTACACAAGTTACTGAGATGAATCGTACCAGTATTGTTATTCAATGCTCGTACGTTAATTGTGTCTTTCCAGGTCAGCCACGGATGTGAAGTTGCTTGCAAGCTAGTCAAAATGCGCTTAAATTGCTGACGAGCTGGAACTTTATCAAACGTACGCAATTTTCCAGCTTCCGCCATCTTGATATATTCTTTGTATCGCGCCGAAAACGCTTCACCATATAATTCTGTCAAATCTGGAGTTTCTGCTGGATCAAACAAATACCAATCTTGATCTTTTTCTACTCGCTTCATAAATTCGTCAGATATAAATACTGCGGTATTTGCAAATCTGGTTCGTAGATATGGGTCGCCAGAGTTTTGACGAAGATCGACAAATTGATCAAAGTTCAAATGCCAGTTTTCCATGTAAATTGCAGCCGCACCAGCTTTTTTACCCTTACGAGAAACCGCAAAAAGCGCCGTATCAATCATCTTCATAAATGGAATTGGGCCAGTCGATTCAGTATTGGTGGTTTTAACTGGACTACCTGCCGCACGTAACTTTGTAAAGCCAATGCCAATTCCGCCCGTACCTTTAGCGATCCACATTGTGTCGCGAACAGCCTTAGCAATTGACTCCATGTCATCATCGACGTTAAGCAAGAAACAGTTACTGAGCTGTGGGAACGAACCGCCAGCATTAACTCGCGTTGAGCCGCCTGGGACATACTCCAAATTGCTCATGTGATTATAAAACTCAATCGCTGCAGTAGTCGGATCAGCCTCGTTGTAGCTAAGACCCATAGCAATTCGCATGTGCGTAAACTGAGGCGTTTCAATTGGCGAGCCGTTTTGCTTACGAAGAGCGTAGCGATTTATTAGTCACCACACCCAAATATTTACTCAAATCATCACGCGCTGGATCAAGTTCCGCCGCCAGCTTTTTCAAGTCAAATCGACCGTCAGCCATGCGCTTATCCAGCAAACCTTCTTTTACTGCCGCCTTAACGAACTTCGGAAATTCGCGTGCATGAAGCTTTTTCAATTCTTCTGCCGTCTCGTAATCGCCCAAAATCTGCTTATAGACAGTTTTCAATAATAATCGTGCCGCAATTTTATCATAATCTGGGTCGTCCTTAACGTTTTGAAGAACTGTTTGAATGACAGCCTCGTCTAGTTGTTCGGTCGTAATTCCATCGAATAATGTTAATTGCAATTCAGTCGCCACCTGAACGACCTTAGAAATTTGGTCCGGCAAACCTTCGCACGATTTTAAAATAGCCGTGTTAATTTTGTTAGCATCAAACGGTTCTTTTGTTCCATCGCGCTTGACTACATTAATTTCTTTCACATACCCTCCTTAATTTACCCTCTTAAAAACAAACCACCAACACCTCACCTGATGGCTTATCTTTGTAGCTTGTGTTTTTGTTTATTTATGGGCTCGCTATATATATAGCGTACAATAATAACTATAGCCGCTATATCTAGTGTTTTGCAAGCTATTTAGTAAAAATTACAACCTATTTATTTCGTGATCAGATAGAAATGCTTTTCCAATTAAAAAATACCGACAATACTTAAATACTGTCGGTAAATAATCTTCTTGGCGGAAGGAGAGGGATTCGAACCCTCGAACAGATTGCTCCGTTACACGCGTTCCAGGCGTGCCAGTTCAACCACTCCTGCACCCTTCCTTGTTGATAATTATACCACAATTTTATTATCTCTTATGGTTGCACTTACTAACGCTCATTCTCTATAATGAGTCAAAGATGAAAGAAACTATTCCACCACGCATTAGGCTTATTAATATCACCAAAAAATTTGGCTTTGGCGATGCTGAAATTCGCGCCTTAGATAACGTTGATTTAACCGTTAAAAAGGGCGAATTTATCGCTATTATGGGCCCCAGCGGCTGCGGAAAAACTACTTTATTAAACACCCTTGGGCTATTAGACCAGCCGTCAGAGGGCGAATACTATCTGGACGATGTCGCTGTCGATAATCTTAGCTCACGACGACGTGCCAAAATTCGCTCCAAACACATCGGCTTCGTTTTTCAGAATTTCAATCTTATTCCTCGTCTGACTGTAATTGAAAACGTAGCGTTACCGCTAACGTATAAAGGACTTGGGAAAGTCAAACGACTCCAAGAAGCTAGCCGCATTCTGAAAACTTTTCATCTGGGACAGCGTGAATATTATATGCCACATCAATTATCTGGCGGTCAGGTTCAGCGCGTAGCAATTGCTAGAGCGTTGGTTAATAGTCCGTCAATTATCTTAGCCGACGAACCAACAGGAAATTTGGATAGTAAATCGAGTCATCTCATTATGGAAGAATTGTCCGACCTACACCGTCGCGGCAATACTATAATTATGGTTACTCACAACCCAGAATTGACCCATTATGCCAGTCGCGTCATCACTATGTTGGACGGAAATCGACACTGACGAGCATAAGGAAAAGCGCAAGTTTACTAAGAAGTTAATTGTAGACGACGAAAAAGAAGAAAAACCTAAGAAGCAAAAATCTTCAAAGAAATCGAGGGCGAAAAAATCGTGAAAATATTAGTAAAAAATCATTTTGAGAACGCTACTCAGGCGCTACGAGCTAATCGTGGACGAACATTTTTGACAATTGTGGGCGTAGCTATTGGTATCGCCAGCATCACCATGGTTCTATCTCTGACTGGCGGATTCAATCACCTATTCGGCGACAATTCCAATCAATCAGACGCTCCTGTCGCCATCGTTAAGTCTGGCAATCAAAAAGCCGTCCCGAACCTACTGACCGAATCCGATAATACGACGACGGTCAACACATTAACCGAAACGGACGCCAGAGATATAGGGAAAATTGCCAATACGAAGGCCGCGCCAATCGCCTTCCTACACGCCGAGTTGCGCGCCCGTGAAGGTAAAGTCGATATCCAAAACGCTGCATTAATCGGCAGTACGGAATCGCTAAAAGACGTCGCCAATTTGCAAATTGCCACTGGACAATTTATTAACGACATCGGCGGAGTTGTCGTCGGTCAGCAATTGTCGGTCGATTTGTTCGGCACCGAAAGATCCATCGGAAACGTTATTTACATCCGAAATCAACCATTGACTGTTGTTGGCGTGTTGAAGAATATTGAAAATCCAGCCAGTTATTTGGACGTGAATTTTAATAACGCCGCCATTATTCCATTATCTGTGATTAAAAAATTCACCCAAGGCACGCCGCAGATTCAGCAAATCATCGTGACTACCAAAGACCAGAAAAACCTCAAATCAGTCATAAAATCGGCTGACGATATTTTGAAGAAGAATCATGATAGCGATAAGAATTATCGAATCGTTTCTGGCGAAGAGATAAACGAAAAGAAGTCTAATGTCGCGAAATTCCTCTCGATAATCTTAACTGTCATCGGCATTATTTCTCTGTTAATTGGTGGAATAGGCGTTATGAACGTGATGCTTGTCAATGTCGCCGAGCGCCAGCGTGAAGTCGGCGTTAGACGAGCCGTCGGCGCCACGGGCTGGGATATCATCAATCAATTCCTAATCGAGGCAGCAATTATCGGATTCCTCGGCGGAATATTGGGCTACGGCTTAGGCTTGGCGGGAGCTTATATTGCCAGCTTATACTTGCCACTCACACCTTATATTTATTGGCAAACAGCCGTCTTATCAATTGGACTATCAATAATCATCGGCGTAATTTCTGGCGTATATCCAGCAGCCCGCGCCACCAGACGCGACCCAATCGAATCTCTACGATATTAAATTAGCTAAGTTCCGCTTTCAATTTTTCAATCAACTGAACTGGACCAGGATTGACTCCATTAAGAATAGCTGTGTAAATACTAGCCGCGTCAGCCAACACCAAACCCCACAGCAATTGCTCCATAAGCGTCTTCCCTCGAAGTTCCAGTACGTGTGCCTTTGGTCGCTTGCCACTCAGCAAACGATCACTCAGCTCCATTCGCTCACGAATCCTGTCACGCTCCAAATTGCTACGAATATCAAAAACCGTAAACGGCTTCTCTACTGGATGCGACGACCAGCCGATAAACTCGTTATGATTAAATTCTGGATATTGATTCGAGAACGCCAAATTCTTCGCTGATTCATTCCAGCTAATTTTCCACTTATACGCCAGCGGCCAAGTCAATTCACCACCAAAAACAACCAGCGTCTTGCCAATTGTTAATTTCGCAATCTGCTTCGCCAAATTATCAGCTTCTGGTATTTTAGTCGTCCAATTAGATATCTCGCCCGCCAACCAATCAGCACTATTTTTCACCTGATCGTACAAATCATTATCAATCACCCAAAAATGTTGCAATAGTTTCAATAATCCTCGCAGATGATAAACCGTCGACATCCGTGGCTGCGCGCCAGCTGGAACTTGAGCGTAAGTTATGTTGTCATTCTTTGCTCGCTCAATCAACGCTCCACCAGTCGACATAGCTGCCAAACACGCCTTCTTCTCCAGTGCTTGCTGATAGCAGCTCAGAGTTTCCTCGGTATTACCCGAATGACTAACCGCGATAACCAACGTTTCCTCGCTCACGAACCCCGGCAAATCATAGCCCTTCACCACTTCAAGCGGAATGTGCAACCAGCCCGCGGTCAAAACTCGAACCATATCAGCCGCTAAAGCCGAACCGCCCATTCCCGCGATTACGATATTCTTAAAATCTCGGCGCTGATTCGCACCTTCGTGGATCAACACTTCATATCGAGCTTGTTCTGGAATATTCAAAACGCCGCTTAAAACGTCGCCTGGATCATATTGTTTTATCACATTCATATCATCTAACATCTTGCGCTCCTTAATTAACTCATGTTATAGTGTAACATATATAAGCTTAAACAATTTAATATATAAGGTGGGTTATAATGGATTCTCAAGCTAATCAATCATTCAGTGACGACCAAGAACTGGCTAAGGTATTAGCTGGCGTGTCACAAGATACAGACAATAATTTACAATTCGAAGAAACAAATGCTACAGCTTCACCTGTAATTAATCCTGCAACCATATCACCAGATCCTATTGCTACAGATTCAGACGACAGTCAGAAGTCTGTCGAAGCTACAGTAGAATCTACTGATCCAGAGCCAGTCATGCCAACTCCAACAGTCAGCACACCAGCTGCAGCCGCAGCCGCAGATCCTGCGCTTGATACAATTAAGCAAACTGCCTTGAACGAATTACGTCCATTAGTCGATAAGCTGGAAGTTTCTCCAGAAGAAAAGTTTGACACTTATCTATTACTTCTTCGTTCTACGGACGACAAAACTCTGATCGCACCAGCACACGACGCTGCCGTAGCTATTGTTGACGAAGCTCGCCGCGCACAGGCTCTACTGGATATCATTAAAGAAATCGACTATTTCTCAAATCCTCGTTAATTCATTCCTCCAAAATAAAATCCCGCCATTTTCGGCGGGATTTTATTGCTCGGGGCAGATTTACATCATACCCATTCCTGGCATGCCGCCAGGAGCAGCTGCAACTTCAGCCTCTGGAATATCAACCACCAAAGCACCCATAGTTGCCGCAGTTGACGCAATCGACACTGCATTTTGAACAGCCTCTTTAGTCACACGAGCTGGATCAATAACACCAGCCTTCTTCACGTCAATCAGACCGTCTTCTGGCTTCATAACGTTAACGCCGAATCCAGGTTTGCCAGATTCAACTTGAGCAAGCAGCGCGTCGGCATTCAATCCAGCATTTTTCATAATCTGCAAGAACGGTTGCTTCAGAGCGTCTTTTAGGATTTGTCGACCAACCGACAAACTATCCGCGCCGCTAACTTTTAGATTGCCAGCCAAATTGACCAAAGTTACGCCACCACCAGCGACAATTCCCTCAGCCAAAGCCGCCTTAGTAGCCGCCACTGCATCATCAACGCGGAATTTCTTCTCGTCAATTTCCGTCTCAGTCGCGCCACCAACTTTAATAACCGCAACCTTGCCAGACAATGCCGCGGCACGCTTGTCGAATTGTTCTTTTTCATACTCGCTTGAAGCATTTTCTGAAAGCGACTTAATCTCAGCAATTCGCTCCTTCACGCCTGAAGGCTTGCCCGCGCCTTCGATAATTGTCGTTTCGTCTTTACCAACAATCACCTTACGTGCCGATCCCAAAACTTCTAAGCCAGCATTTTCGAATGTCAATCCGTGATCTTCAGAAATCACAGTCGCGCCAGTTAGCACAGCGATATCACGAAGTACGTCTTTGCGACGATCACCGAAACTTGGCGCCTTAACAGCTACGGTATTAAATACGCCCTTCAATTTGTTCAAGACCAAAATACTCAACGCCTCGCCTTCAACTTCGTCAGCAATCAGAACAACGTCCTTTTTGCCGCTTTGTGCCAATTTTTCCAACATTGGCAAGAATTCTTGTACACTAGAAATCTTCTTATCGGTGATTAGAATTGCTGGCTTTTCGTATACAGCCTCCTGACGACCCGCATCAGTGACAAAGAACGGACTCACCCAACCCTTGTCTAAGCTAAAACCTTCAACAACTTCAGCTTCTAGTTCCAAACCTTGACCAGCCTCAACAGTAACCACGCCATCTTTACCAACTTTCTCAATCACGCCAGCAATCAATTTACCAATTTCTGCATCACCCGCCGAAATCGTAGCAACTTCAGCCACGCGGTCAGACTTGCCTTCAATCGGCTCAGCCAATTTGTTCAATTCTTTAACAATTTCCGCGCCAGCTTGCTCGATGCCTTTCCTAAGTTCCATCGGATTATGTCCAGCCGCAATCAATCGATTCGCCTCTTTCAAAATCGAGTACGTCAACACCGTTACAGTCGTTGTGCCGTCGCCTGCTTGCTTATTCAAGTTCTTAGCAGCCTGCTTGATTAAATCGGCACCGACTTTATAACCTAGCGTTTCGTCATCATTTTCTGGCAATTCAATTCCTTCAGCCACCGTTACACCGTCATGAGTAACAGTTGGTCCACCAAAACCTTTCGCAATTACAACATTGCGACCCTTTGGACCGTAAGTTACCTTAACTGCGTCGTATAGTGACTTAGCTCCACCAAGCACGCGATTTCGCGCATCATCATCATAAAAAAACTTTTTTTGCCATAATTAAACTCCCCTTTTTTTATCCAACAACCGTTGCTAAAATATCTTCTTCGCGAACAACCAAATATTCCGTGCCGTCAATTTTTCAAATCCGTAGTCGAATATTCCTTATAGACAATCCGATCACCGACTTTGACATTCTTCACATCGCCGCCAACTGCTTTAACTTCCGCAACTACTGGCTTTTCTTTAGCATTATCAGGCAAGTAAATTCCGCTCGCTGTCTGAGTCTTTGCTTCTTCACGCACCGCTACAACACGGTCGCCAAGAGGCTTAATAGGTGTACTCACGTTATCCTCCATTTCGTTAACAACGTATCTATTGTAACGCACCAATTTAGCACTCGTCAAGTGTGAGTGCTAATTATCTCCTGCGTCTTGACTTTCTAGATTTTTTATAATTTTTTCCCCTAACCAGTTCTTCGAGCTCTGCTTTATAAAATGAACGCACCATTTTAACAGCTTTATTACTCGGCATTAAATTGTCTCCATAAGAGCCAAAGTCACCCAGTCTATGATCGAAACCAGACCAAATAGCGTGATACCCCTCATCACGGTCACTATTATTAGCATTGCGCGCAGAGTCTGGTGTTGATTTTATATCAAGACCAATTATATACTCGTTACCATATTTATCTCTATACTCAACGATAAGATCTATTCCAGAGAGATCGTCATCAATGCTAGCCATATAGACAGCTCGTACTCCCCTAGTTTTTCTTAAAGCTATTTCAGCAGCGATTTCATGACGCATACCATTGATCACATGAGCTAAGAATTTATATGCATTTTCAATTTCCTCATCGCTATAGCCAAGACACTCCATGGCGCCTTGAACATCCGATATAAGTTCTGATTTGCGAGTATATTGCCCCTTGCTAATTATGTCTCGTACAACCTTATTAAAAGCTACAACTGTCTCTTTTTCTCTTATCTTATTATTGCGCTCATAAAATACCCCATTCCTATAAGATTCAAGTTTTTCTTCCGCGCAAATCCAATAAGGCATCTTTTGTATCAACTCTAGTATTTTATATTCCGGTGCTTTATCCGTGTCACCTCTCTCTTTTAAAATATCATCCGCAACACCTGACGCAACATATCTATCCACTAATCGATATGAACTTTCCGGATTAAACTCTCTGGTTGCAGCTCGCCCTATTCCTAATACTATTTTACGCAGTCTTTCTTGATATTCGGAAGATTCAATAATCCCCCAAGCAATCTCAGCTACTCCTGGTCCTCTAGCAATCTCCATACAATAGTCGATATAATACCATAAAATCATTAAAAAGGCAATCGCATACCTCACTCTATTATCTCTCAATCTGTTATAATAACTCCATGCAATTATTCAAACATCTCTTAGAAACAATTCTCGGCTCTTATGTAAAAAAATATCTTAAATCTCATCCTGACACCAAACTAATTGCCGTAGTCGGCAGCGTTGGTAAAACTAGCGTAAAATCAGCAACCGCCACTGTTTTATCAGAAAAATTCACCGTGCGCCATAGTCGTGGCAATTTGAACACAACCTTAAGTGCACCTCTGGAAATCTTAGGCATAGACGGACCAAAAAACGCTAAATCTCCCCTAGCCTGGCTAAAAGTTTTCTCCGCAGCACACACCAGCATAAAAAACCCCGAATCTCCAAATATAATAATTCAAGAATGCGGTATTGATTGCCCTGGTGAAATGGCTACTTTTATGCGCTATATTCAGCCCGACATTGCCATAATTACCTCTGTTGCTCCTGAGCATATGGAGTTTTTCAAAAATATAGATACGGTAGCTCATGAGGAATTGTCCATTAGCCAAGTCGCTAAAAAAACCATCTTCAACCTTCACGATATCGATAAAAAATATCATAATCTCATAGTTGGAAATCGCGTAAGTTACGGCGACGAATCCGCTGATGTTTTCTTGGAAATTAAAAAGACTACAGACACTGGCTGTATTGTCAATCTAAAACACTCCGAGGGAACTTCTCAGGACATAAATATTTCTGTATTGGGCAAGCATAACATTCGCTCAATCACTGGCGCAGCGGCGGCGGGGTTAGCTTGCGGAATGAATATTCAAGAAATTGCGGCAGCTTTAACAAAAATCAAACCAGTTTCAGGTAGAATGAATATTTTACGCGGCATACGCGGCTGCACATTACTGGATGACACCTATAACGCCAGCCCTATTGCCATGGAAAATTCGCTAAAAACGCTCTATTCCATCTCTGCTAATCACAAGATTGCCGTATTGGGCGATATGAATGAACTGGGCGAAATATCTGAACTAGAGCATAAAAAAATCGGTGAAATTTGCGACCCTAGCCAGTTAGAGTTGCTTATTACTGTTGGCAAAATGTCAAAAAAATACCTCGCACCAATTGCTGAAAAACATGGCTGTAAAGTAATTTCTTTTGATACGGCGCTTGAAGCTGGAAAATTCCTGAAAAATAGCGACATTAAAGATGCGACAATTCTATTCAAAGGCTCGCAGGGCGGCATTTACCTTGAAGACGCCGTGAAAGAATTGCTACTCGACCCAAGCGATGCAGAAAAAAATTAGTTCGCCAATCACAAAGCTGGAAACAGATTAAAGCGAAATTTTACGACTCTTTTTTCTCAATCTCAGAAATAATTTCCTGAACAACCTTTTTGTCATTCCACGGAATTCGCTTGCCATTCACAATTCGGTACTGCTCATGACCCATACCCGTAATCAGAACCGTATCGCCACGAACAGCCGACCTTAGAGCTTGATAAATCGCCTGTTTTCGATCAGCAATTTCCGTCATCTTATGAGCCTTCTTCGTTTGCTCAATTCCCTGACGAATCATTGCCCGAATTTCATCTGGATTTTCGTTATAACTTTCCTCGTCAGTTAGGAAAATCCTATCTGCCAAATTAGCCGCCAGCTCGCCCATAATCGGACGCTTTGTCTTATCTCTATCGCCGCACGCACCAAACACCAAAGTTAATCGCCCCTTGGTAATTTTATGAGTAGTTTTTAGCAATTTTTCCAACGCGTCTGGTGTGTGAGCATAATCCACAATAATATCAATTCCAAGCTTATTCTCTACTCGCTCGAATCGTCCAGGAATAGCCTCCAAGTTCGCCACGCCCTCTTGGATATCTTCTAACTTTATTCCCAACAAATACGCCAACGACACCGCAGCCGACATATTCATCACGTTAAATTCGCCAGGCAAATTAGTCGCCAGCTCCAAATGAGTTTGATGATCAATCAGCAGACTCGCCTCTGTTCCCTTTTTATATAACTTAACATGTGTCAAGTGAGCTTCAGCATCCGGATTCGTCCCGTAAGTCATTTTCTCGCCAGAAGCCGTAAACTTGTCAAAATATTCAAACCACTCATCATCACGATTCAGTACGATATATTTCGGCTTTTTCTCAAACAATTTAGCCTTAGCTGCCGCGTAAGCTTCCATTGTTTTGTGATAATCCAAATGGTCTTGAGTCAAATTAGTCATCACCGCCGCCTCAATTGGCACGCCGTCAAATTTATGTTGTGACAGAGCGTGACTTGTTGCCTCTAAAATCACATACTCCACGCCTTCACGCTGAGCCGTCTGAAAAAAACTAAACAGCCTTGCTACAGTCGGAACTGTCGCATTCAAATCATTTATCTTTTCCTTACCAGCAATTTCAATCACCGCCGTCGTAAATAATGCAGTCTTAAAGCCAGCTTCTTTCAAGATTTCATTGATATAACACGCAGTCGTAGTTTTACCATTTGTCCCTGTTACCGCAATAATTCTCAAGCCACGAGCTGGATTGCCATATCTTAGGCTAATCATCTTCGTGCGCGCAACCCTATAGGCGTTTTCTGTTTTTTCCAAAGCTCCTTGAGGTAGCGTTTTTCTAGCAATTTTTACCAACTCGTTTTTCATAATACCCATTTTACCACTTATATTTGCTATAATAAAAGCAAATGAGGATTTTGGGAATTGAATCCAGTTGCGACGAAACAGCGGCGTCAATAGTTGAAGATGGCGAACGCTTGCTTTCAAATGTCGTCAATTCTCAAATTGATATTCATGCAGAATACGGCGGAGTTATTCCAGAGATTGCCGCGCGTAGTCATTTGGAAGTTGTAAATCCCGTCATTAAAAAAGCTTTGTCTGATGCAAATTGCACCTGGGATGATATTGACGCCATCGCTGTTACTTACGCGCCGGGGCTTATTGGCTCGCTATTAATCGGCACTCTCGCCGCCAGAACTCTCGCTATTATCCATAATAAGCCACTCTTTAAGATTCATCACGTAGAAGCTCACGTGTACGCCAACTTTATCAATAAGCAATCTGACAATTTATCTCTAACATTGCCAAAACAGCAGCCGTCATTCCCTATGCTTTCGTTGATCGTTTCAGGCGGGCATTCACAGCTTGTCCTATTTAAAAATCACGGCGATTATCAGCTTATCGGACAGACCCAAGACGACGCGGTTGGCGAAGCATTTGATAAAGTTGCTAAAATCATTGGTTTGCCATATCCTGGCGGCCCAGCCATTGCTAAAGCTGCTGAGCTTGGCGATCCACACGCGTTTCACTTGCCTATCGCCAAATTATCCGGCGAATACGATTTTTCCTTCTCTGGGCTTAAGACAGCCGTTTTGAGAGCCGTTCAGCACGAAGTCGGTAAAGACTTCACTTTTCCCTCTCATGAGCTTCCAGCGCTCGTAGATGACGAATTACGACGTAATATGGCAGCGAGTTTCCAGTATACAGCCATAAAGACTCTCGTAAATAAAACCAAGAAGGCGTTTGACAATTTCCAGCCAGCCTCCGTTGTAATCGCTGGCGGAGTCGCGGCTAACCAAGAGTTGCGCCGTCAATTACGCGAAGCTTTGCCAATTGACATCGAATACGCCCCTATTCAACTCTGTACAGATAACGCCGCGATGATCGCTACTCTCGGTTATTTCAGATCTCAAATTGACAAACCGACAGATCTATACGGTTTAGAAGTTCAGCCAAGTTTATCGATGACAGCAATATAACGTTGTGAGGATTACAACATGAATCAACATTTTCTACAATCATCAGCCTGGGAAATTCCAACAATCGCTCGGTCGAAAAGTCTTTCACAACAGAGGCGAAGGATGGGAATATTTCGCAATATTAGAGCGCGGCACGGGCAATTCCCGCTTATATTGCCCCTTCGGTCCAACCGCTATTAACGAAGAAGCATTACGATTGGCGCTAAAAGACTTAGCAGAGCTCGGCAAAAAACTTGGTATTACTTTCCTTAGAGTCGGACCAATTAAACCCACCTTTTCTAAGGTATTATCTGATGAGCATTGGAAGAAAGCCACTTACGTTCATTTACAGCCAGAACATACGCACATTATCAATCTCCAGCAACCAGAGGAAGAAATTGTAGCAAGCATGGCGCAACCTGTAAGGAATTGTTATAGGAATTATCACAAAAAAGGCGTAACTATTCATCAATCTCAAAACCCAGAAGATATCAAGTATTTTCTTGAACTAATCCATGAAGTTGCCAAAAGAACCGGCATGTCGCCGCACCCAGATTCATATTTTCATAAGCAAGCTGGTTCCCTACTTCCATCCAAAGATGCTTCTTTTTGGTACGCAACATACGACAATAAAGTAATTGCTACTGCCCTATTTTTCGACTCAAAAACAACTCGAATTTACGCGCATGCAGCAGCAAATTCTACACCAGAATATCGTAAGCTTAACGCTGGAACTGCCCTGCTCACCGAAGCAATAATCGATGCAAAACATCGTCAAATGGAGAAAGTCGATTTATACGGAATTGCGCCTGAAAACGCACCAAAAAATCACCCATGGGCTGGCTTTACGAAGTTTAAGCGATCATTCGGCGGCGAAGATGTCTACTCTGGGTTAACCTGGGAGCTTCCCTTAAAGCCACTTCAATATTGGTTATATCGAGCGTATCAAACGATCAGAAAATAACCTTATTTCATCCATCACACCACATAAATTTGTGGTATAATTAAGATGTAATATAAACATGTGGAGAAATTAGAGGATTACATATTTAAGGGCTTTTGCACGTGAAAAGCTACTTTGTTTTCTTTTGTCTTTTTTCACATGAAAAAACCATGGAATAACTTATGCAGCTAGCTAAACAATACATACCAAACGATTACGAACCAAATATTTACGCCTTATGGGAAACCAGTGGTGCATTAGAGCCAACAGGGGTAGGTAAGCCATATTCAATCATTATGCCGCCACCTAACGCTAACGGAAATCTGCACATCGGGCACGCACTCGATATGAATCTGAAGGATATTTTGATTCGCTATCACCGAATGAAGGGCGACGACGCCGTATTTATTCCAGGCGCCGACCATGCTGGGTTTGAAACTTGGGTTGTGTATGAAAGAGAATTGACGAAGCAAGGGAAGAGTCGCTTCGATTTTTCACGTGACCAATTGTATAGTCAAGTTTGGAATTTTGTACAAGAAAAACGCGGTAACATGGAGCTGCAATTGCGCGCGTTAGGTGTTAGTGCATCATGGAAGCATCTGACATTCACTCTGGACGATAAAGTCATCAACACTGTATATGACACATTCAAGAAAATGTGGGATGATAACTTGATTTACAGGGGTGAGAGGATCGTTAATTATTGCACCAAACACCAAACCAGCTTTGCTGACATCGAGGTAGAACATAAGAACGAGAAAGGGAAGTTGTGGAAAATAGCTTACCCGACATTAGATAAAATTGGCGAGATTATCATTGCTACTACGCGTCCAGAAACTATGCTCGGCGACATTGCTGTGGCAGTTCATCCAGATGATGAGCGATATAAAAAATTGATTGGAACTCGCATTTTACTGCCGATTGTCAATAAAGAAATTCCTATCATCGCGGACGAATATGTCGACATGAGTTATGGTACCGGTGCGGTTAAGATTACGCCGGCGCACGACCCGAACGACTTGAAATTGCAAAACGTCATGATTTGCCTCTAGAGTCAGTTATTAGCCCAGAAGGGAAGATGATAAACGTGCCAGCGCAGTTCTTGGGATTAACTCCAGTAGAAGCTCGCACTCGAGTTTTGGAGGCACTGGAAGCACTGGAGCTACGTCGCGGTGAGACTGAAATTGAACACGCCGTTGGACATTGTTATAAGTGCGGCAGTGTAATTGAACCAATGATTAAAGAGCAGTGGTTTATTAAAACACAATCACTCGCACAGCCGGCAATTGACGCACTCAAAAAAGAAGAAATCACTTTTTATCCAGCATCCAAACGCAAAGAACTTATCGCATATCTTGAGCAATTGAAAGACTGGAATATTTCACGACAGATTCCATGGGGAATACCGATTCCTGCATTTGTAAATGAGAACGACCCTAAGGATTGGATATTCGACACTCGCACTAAAGAGCAAAGTATTGTTGTAAATGGCACAACATATATTAGGGAAGAAGATACCTTTGATACCTGGTTCTCATCCGGTCAATGGCCATATATCGTAACGGATTATCTGACCGATGGCGATTTAGCCAATTATTTCCCAACCGATATGATGGAAACTGGTATGGATATTATGCGCGCATGGGTTTCACGAATGATTATGCTCAGTCTGTACCGAACGGGTAAATTGCCGTTCAAAGAAGTTTATCTGCACGGAATGGTTAATGACGAACATAATCAAAAAATGTCTAAGTCTAAGGGTAACGTCATTAATCCAATGGAATTGGTTGCAGAATTTGGATCTGACGCCACACGCATGGGAATTATTGCTGGACGGGCGCCGGCTCAAAGTCAGGCCTTTAACCGCGGCTCTGTTATCGCTGCTCGCAACTTCTGCAATAAGCTATGGAATATTGCCAGGTTTGTTGAAGCGCAAATTGGCGATAATCACCAAATTGTCGACTTAGAGCCGCAAACTCCGGCCGATCACTGGATTATTCGCCAATTGAATGACGCCGCCAACAACATCGCTGTTCGATTAGAGCAATATCGCTTCTCAGAGGCATCAGAAACTGTTTATCACACCATCTGGGACGACGTAGCTGACTGGTACATTGAATCGTCTAAAACCGCGATCAATCGTCCATTGCTATCTTGGGTTTTGGCAACTTCTCTGAAAATCGCTCATCCATTTGCGCCGTTCGTTACGGAAACGATTTGGCAAACACTCAATTACACCGACGGCATTTTGATGCGTGAAGCTTGGCCAACTCCAGAAAAATTCGATCCGATTGCCGCTGAGCAATTCGAGCAACTTAAGCTTCTGGTCGCTGAAGGTCGCTGGGTGATTGCTGAACTGCCAGGGAATAAGAAATATCGATTGTTATACGGCAACGACAGCCTTATTGCAGACAATCAGGACACAATTAAGCATCTTATGCGGCTTAAGGCAATTGAGTACACAGATCAGCCGCATGGACTGAGATTGGCAGCAGCGAACAGGGAAGCGTGGCTAGATATTGATAGTGAAACTCTATACCAACATCAGGAAAATCTGGAAATGCGCCTAGCCGAAGCACGTCAGAAATTGGCGGGATTAAAGAAGCGCCTGGAAAATCCGACTTACATTGAGAAGGCGCCAGCTCACCTTGTTGAGGAAACTCGTGAGCAATTAGCCGAGCAAGAAAAAATCATTACTCGGCTTGTTTCAGAACTGGAAGTGATTAGCTTAAAATAGCCTAACTTATACCCTCAAGATCAAGATGATATCCATCAAAAACATGTTGACCACGAGCCGCGTATTTTTGACGCAATCGCTTCTTATCGTTATTACGAGGCGTAGTTCGCGGTCGTGCTGAACCCTCTTTCAACACATTAGACAATTGGGCATGTTCTGGATGAGTATGGGGTTTTGTCTCTGGCATTTTAGTTTCGCTTTCGGAATTTCCATGAACGTTCTGTATTTTCCAGGACGATAAAAACGCCTTATCCATATTGGTATCGTGCAGCAGCACACCAAACGCTATATTCAAACTGACAAACATAGTTGTAGCGGTAAAAAACTGTTGTACTAAATTCATTTTTATTCTTTCTTTTTTGTATCTATTTTTAGAATACTGATTACAATGTTAGCATAAGCTTTGTTTTTTGTCAAGTATATTTCCCAGCATAGAAACAGTCATCCTGAATTTTACAGAGAAAATGTTTAGTATAATGGAGTTTATGGGATATCTAATTTCTATTAAGGTCGCACTAATCCTTTTCCCAATTTTGGCTTTTCTTATCACGTTGCCGTATATGATTGCGAACTATCGAAAATACGGCTCTGTCAATAAGCTGCGGACTTTGATTTTCTATTCCTTTATTCTGTATTTATTAACCGTATATTTCTTAGTTATTTTACCGTTACCAAATCTAGAATCCGTTCACACAACTTACGCAGAAAATCTGAATTTAATTCCGTTTTCATTCGTCGCAGATTTTATAAAGAATAGTCCATTTATATTAACAGATAGCTCAATTTGGATTACGGCGGTAAAACATCCCACTTTTTACGTTCCTGCTTTCAACGTTTTAATGCTCATTCCGTTCGGAATTTACCTGCGCTACTATTTCAAATGTAGCCTTAAAAAGACGTTGTTATTGACAGCTATTTTAAGTTTATTCTTTGAGATAACTCAATTGTCTGGACTTTATTTCATCTATTCAGGACCTTACCGATTAGCCGACGTCGATGACGTCATCCAGAACACGATAGGCGGATGCATCGGTTACTTTCTGGGCTGGTTTGCAGTACGGATACTCCCATCCAGGGAAGAAATAGATAAAAAATCCCTTGAGGAGGGTTCGCGAGTTTCTGCAATCCGCGTTAGTTTATCTCTAATAATAGACACTGTTATCGTCTATATTCCCTACACATTATCAAAAACCCAACTTCCGTTTTCGCTATTTTCAGCCCTCTATTTCAGCCTAATTCCTCTACTGAACGGTAAAACTTTTGGTAGCGCATTATTAAAGTTTGAGCTAACATTTGAAAATAAAAAATGGATTCGCACAATTTTCAGAGGAATCTTACTCACGATATATTTTTGCATCATTCCCGCAGGCTTGTTTTACCTCGTGGATAAATTTAATAAGGAAGCGAATTCGCTATTGTTTCTCTATCTGCTCGCAATTATATTCTTAGCATTCATACTATTCGTATTAATTACAATTGTCGTAGCGTTATTTAACCGACGTTTTATGTTTGATCGTCTATCTGGCACAAGTTACGAAAGTACGATTCAAGTCAAACAAGAGAAATAAAAATCTCCATCGTAACCAACAAAAATAGGAGACCCGCATGAATCTCCCATTTTTCGACTCAATAGCACTATTTTGGCGGAAGGGGAGGGATTCGAACCCTCGGTACGTTTTACCGCACGCCGGTTTTCAAGACCGGTACCTTCAACCACTCGGTCACCCTTCCGTACTATCTATGAATTTTGGCGGAGGAGGGGGGGGATTCGAACCCCCGCTACAGATCTCTCCATACTAACGATTTAGCAAACCGTCCCCTTCAGCCACTTGGGTACTCCTCCAAATTCACTATTTAGTGTACCATAGAAGTGTAATTATTAATAGCTTTATCGCAAATAGGGTATAATAGAATTATGGTAAAAGGATATATTTCTAAAATTATAGCAGGACTACTTACAATCGGATTCGGTGTAGCTTTAGTAACTGCTCCAGTTTCCGCGTTAGGTGAGGGCGGTGCGCCAGCTGGAGTTAACGCAGCACGCGGTGATAATACGCCATCCAACTTGGTTAATGGTGATTCATCAATCGTAAGGCGAGCCATCAACATTATGCTATTTGGTGTCGGCGTATTGAGCGTCGTTATGTTAATCTTCGGTGGTTCCGCTATGTAATCTCTGGTGGTAAAAAAGAATCCGTAACAAATGCCAAAAATACAATTTTATACGCGATTATCGGTCTATTAGTCGCGGTCTTTGCTTACGCGATTATTAACTTTATTCTTGGCGCAGCTTTGAGCGGCGGATCAACCACTAACGTTTAATTGTTCACTGATTCTCATCGTGATATACTAGCGTCATGAATGATAGTCCAGAAAACCAAGACTTTGAAGTACCATCACCTGACAGAATTGATTTGACTGAGCCAATAGCTTGGAATGCACCAGAAGGTATGCAAGTTAAGCGCGGTAAAATGTGGTATGTGTTTTTTGTCATTGCGTTGATAGGATTAATGGCTTTGGCAATTTTAGTATTTAAGAACTGGACTTTCGCAGTTTTATTGCCAATTATGACTGTAGCCTTGTTTGTATTATCAAACAAAACCCCACAAGTAATAAACTACGCGATTAGCCCCAAAGGCATTTACATCGCCGATGTTTTACACGATTTTAGCGAATTTCGCGCATTTGGATTAATCCATGAGAACAACCAACATTCGATTCTATTATTGCCAGTAAAACGATTTTCGCCAGGTTTAACTATTTACTTTTCCGAAGCAGAGGGCGAGAGAATCGTCGATATGCTCGGAGCACGCCTACCAATGCAAGAAATTAAGCCAGACGCCTTAGAGAAGTTTATTCGGCTGATAAAGCTATAGCTTGATTGACTATATTTTATGTGGTAGAATACAAAAGTTCAGTGCTTTATAGCAATGAAGGTACCTTATATTTTATGTTATGGCCAATCGATTTTCGAAAGGCTGTATGCACCCGTAGCTCAGCTGGATAGAGCGCTGGCTTGCGGAGCCAGAGGTCGTAAGTTCGAATCTTGCCGGGTGTACCACATTAGCTTTATGGAGAGGTGCAGGAGTGGTTGAACTGGCCGCTCTCGAAAAGCGGTATGGGGCAACTCATCGAGGGTTCGAATCCCTCTCTCTCCGCCATAGATATTATGAAGATCACCATTATAACAATCGGAAAAAAGCACGAAGCCTGGGTTCAACCAGGCATTTCTCGTTTTTTAGAGCGTCTACGAGCACCATTTGCTGCGGAAATGATTATTCTACCGCATTCAAACTTTGAAGGCGACAGAGCGCGCCAGGAAGAGTCTGAGCGTATTTTTTCACGCCTTAATTCAGATGACTTCGTTATTTTGCTCGATGAGCGCGGTAAAAACTTATCATCACCGGAATTATCTGACCTAATAACCGATCATATTGACAAGCACATTGTCTTCATTATCGGTGGTGCTTACGGAGTCACTAGCGACTTGCGACAAGAATCCAATATCGTCTGGTCGTTATCGAACTTAGTGTTTCCACACCAATTAGTTCGTCTTATTTTAGCCGAGCAATTGTACCGCGCCCAAGAAATCCATCGCGGCAGTCGCTATCATCACTCATAGCTTCGGGTGACCATGCCTAGCAATAACCGCAACTTCCACGTGTTTGGCACCATTTTTCTTCAAACATTCTGCCGCCGCTAACACAGTTGAGCCAGTCGTAAAGATATCGTCAATAATGATATATCGCTTATTTTTATCAATTTTACCCGCAATTTCAAAAAACTCCTTTGCTTGACGTTTTCTCTGAGCGGAAGACTTCGTAAAGTGCTGAGTTACATTATTTCTACGCCGAAGCAGGGAACAGTATTCTATTTTTCTTCGTCGAGATAATTTAATAGCAATTTTTCGGATATGATCAAATCCACGACGCCGAATATTCTTAGAAATTGTAGGGATTGGTACGATTACTGTATCTGGCGGCAATTCAGGAAGAGTATCGTCTAAGAATTCGCTTAGTAAATCAGCCGCCGCCTGAACGCGGTTGAACTTATAATCATCAATGATCTTGCGACAACACCCGTACGCCGCGAAAAACACCAGATCATAGCACAGGGAAGCTTATGTTTTTTACATAAGTTGCCATTTTCCAGCAAATCACCACACATGACACATACATCATATTCCCGGCTTATGATGTATTTTTTACAATCTAAGCATAAAATACCGCCCATTTTACCACACTTATAACAGTGGTGAGGGGCGATGATTGATAATATCACGTCAAACATTGTAATTTTTACGTTTTAAGCCTTTCACTGTTGATTATACCGTATATTATAGTTATACTAATAAGGACTTTGTCAATGAGCCTATTATAAAAGTGGAGGAAATTATGGCCCGAAAACAAGATGATAATATACTATTAACGGAGCAGGAATTGGTTGCGGCGTTTATTGACGATGATAACGATGACCTACTGCCTGATTCTAACAGTAACAATAATACAAGTAATACCAATACGCCAGCAGTTCAGCCTGACGACAATTGGGAAGATGAAGCCGACGACATGATGGGTCAATTAGCTGTTGACGTTTTTGAGACAGAAAATGACTTAGTTATCAAAGCTCGCACTGCCGGAGTAGACCGTAATGATCTAGATGTAAGTATCTCTGATGGCATCTTAACAATTAGCGGCACACTGTCTAGCGGTGACGAAGCAGATGTTCGCCAATGGCACATCCAAGAATGCTACTGGGGTGAATTTAGTCGTACATTAGCATTGCCAACCGCTGTAAATGAAGAGGGAGTTAAGGCAGAATTAAAAGATGGCGTTTTGACAATTACTTTTGAAAAGATAAAGCAAGAAAAAGCAAAGAAGATTCAAGTTCTATAAAAAACCATTTTACAGAAAATACCGTCACAAGTTGGCGGTATTTTCTTAACTGTAATAAAAGAACCTCATCAGCGAGGCTCTTTTTTATTAATATCGAAGACTACGACCCTGATGTAAACTTACCAATAACCATATTGACGATTGCGTATGCCAAAATAGCGATTACCAAACCAACAATTGCATACAAAACTGTGTTCTTAGCAGCTGTAACCTTATTGCTGTCACCAGCTGAAGTAGTATAGCGTATACCACCCCAAATAAGCATAATAACGCTCAATGCACCAACAGCAAACAAGAATATATTTACAAATTGCTTAACCAAAGCTTGAGGATCTGAAGCGGTTTCACTTACACCTTCTCCTTTGCACTATTTACGCCATTAGTTAAGGTAAAATCGCCTTCGGCACTTGCCACTGGAGCTACAGCCAAAGCAACAGTTGGCACCATCAATAGTCCCGCCAAGATTAATTTTAATTTATTCATTGTTATTTTCTCCTTGTTTAATGATATTATTATTATACATTTTTATCTGTTATTTGCAAAACTAATTAAAGGCTACAGACGAGTATGTAGTGTTAGACGACGTCTTAACTCCAATCCGATCCAGTACCATATTAACAATAGCCCAAGCAAAGATAGCTACAATCAAACCAACAACCGCGTAGGTAAGTGTAGACTGGGCAGATTTCGTCTTTGCGGCGTCACCAGCTGAAGTAATATAGCGAAGACCAGAGTAAATAATCATGATAACCGACAGAATACCAACGGCCCATAATAAGATGTTAACAACTGATTTTATTAGACCATTTGGCCCATTAATACTTTTGTTTTGCATCTCCGATGTTGTGGCGGTCTTAATACCATCAGCTACCTGGGCCGAAGCTGTAGATGGCAATGAAACCGCAGAAATGGCTGATAGTCCAAACATAGAAAACATTACGATTGAAGCTGACAAGATTATTTTTTTCATATCTCCTCCTATTTAAACCCATCAAATACAAAATTAACAATAGCTGAAGCAAACACAGCAACCACCAAACCAACAACCGCGTATAAAATAGTATTTCTAGCCTTAGCGGCTTTCTGGGCGTCACCACTAGAAAGTGTAAACATGATACCACCAATAACTATCATAATGACCGAAATAACACCAACAGCGGTCAATAAGACCTGGACAATATTGCCTATAATACTATTAACTTTAGTTTCACTTCCAGCTTTATTATCACAATAAATAGATCCTTTACCATCGCCAGAGCAAATATCAATACCATTAGTTGCAAAAACAGGCGGAGTTAATATTCCGAATAGTCCAAATATCAACGCTCCAGTAATTAAAATCTTTGTAAAAATCTTCATCCTAAACCTTTCCTATGATATAACCCGTTATAGCAATCGCGCTAGAAATAATAACCAGACCAATGACAGAGTATAAAATAGCGTTCTTTGCACTAGCAGTCTTAGCAGGGTCGCCGGAAGACAGGGAATAGTTTATTCCTGCAATAATAACAATAATAACAGCTATGACACCAGCTACCCAGAAAACTAAATTAATAATTTTCATTATATCTACATCGTTATTATGTGGCACACCAAGATCGTCTGCTTCTCCTAGTAATCTAGCAGCAAAAAGCTCTATATGTCTCATAGTGAAACTCCTATCCTTGAAGATACGAATCCAACAATAGCAATTGATACTAATGCAATAACCAATCCAATTGCCGCACTCATGATAGTTTCGTCCATGCGCCGCTTTTTCTGGAGCACCATTGCTGGTCATCATCAGAAAGCCACCGTACATAATATATCCAGTAGTCGCGTAACCAACAATTTGTAATAAATCTTCAATTATATTAAGTGCAATTTTCCAAATATAGTTTGCCTGAGCATTAGCATCTGTACCCGGAGTTTTAAGAGAGCAATCATTTTTTTCCATCAGTCCATCATACCAAGGCTTTAGCGTCAAAATTTTTCCACTAGGACATTTTTTGTCGTCACTGGCGGCAGGTTTATTATCATCAGCCATGGAGATAGCAGGTGAAAGAATACTTACTCCAACGGAGCCTATGACAATCAAAGTTATTGCTATTATAATTTTCTTCATCAATCAAAAACTCCTCCTGGAATAATAAAGTTAGTAATTAGCACCATGAATGCAAACATCAATAATCCAATGACTGTGTTCATCCAAATTTCACGTGCTTTTTTAATCTTATCCGGGCTACCCTCAGAGGTGGTGTATAAAAATGCACCGTATATAACAGCCCCAACAGCCGCGATTCCAATTCCTGCAGTTAGGACTTTAATGACTTGTTTTATTATGTTGATAATTGCCGTGCTACCTTCGCCTTCACAAGAAATTATAGAGGTTTCCGCGCCACCACAGTTGGCAGCCAAAGCTATTCTGGGTATAAAAACACTTCCTGCGATTACTGTTGTGATAAATATGCTAATTATAATATTTCTTTTTGTCATAAAATTTTCTCTTATACAGAAATTGTAAAATAGTCAAGCGAAAAAAGCAAATATTTTCCTTGAAAAGACGTGGATTATCTGGTAATATGAAAAGTATTGATACGCGCTCGTAGTGAAGTTGGCCTATCACGCCTCCCTGTCACGGAGGAGATCGCCGGTTCGAATCCGGTCGAGCGCGCCATAGATGATTCACCCTAATAGGGTGTTTTTTATTATAATTGAGTTATGACTATTGCATTTATGTAAATTTTATGTTATTATATCGGTAATTAGGTCAATGAATCTAAGGAGATTTATAAATTACACCTGGCAATGCCAGAGAAAGGGCCCCAAGCGTTATGGTTTATAACCCTAATAAACTCAATAACCCAAGCGGTTCAGAACTACCAAAAAAAATAATGGCACTAATTGGCACGGCAGCACTTGCATTTGGAGTGGCGGGATGTAATAGAGAGACTCACAGCGAACCAACTCCAGACACCACAACGTCTACAGCGCAAAATCCCACAGAAAACACACCGTCAACAAATAGCCCATCACCAGATAAAACACCAGTTTCAAGAGAGACTGATGTTGAAGAAATGCTAAACCCCTAAAAGACTGGAATTACGAAGGTATTGATCTGAGTATCTTAGACGACAAGAATGCCTCTAGAGAAGACTTGGTAGGAATTTTAGATCAGTTTATTAGAAATAACTATGACAACGGCGAAGAGCCTACTTTTGATCCCGTAACAAAGAAAACAGCTTGGAGTGCAGTGAGGATAATCCGACTGGTTCAAATGCTTAGTGTTGATCATTCTGACGAAGCAAACTACACAAGGGCAATGAATCTAGCTACGGCTATGTTTAATCCGGAAAAGACTGAAGAGTTAGAAAAATTCAAAGAAGCAATAAGAAAGCTTTGGGCAGCTTCAAACCCAACATCTCCTACATGCAAAAAGGAACTCTGTACCGTTGAGCAGCGATCACTTTATTATGAGTACACTGAAATACTGAGAGTAAGTAAACAACCTGTCGTAGTCACTAATTCTAAAGGAACGAAAGATTCAGTTGTTAGATTTGAAGCAAGTGGAGACACTATAACTGTACCATCAAATAATAAGGACTTCGAAGCCAGTCCTATTAATATGTCCGTAGAAGTTAATACGTCGAACATTCAACACCTGATTGAACTTAACGAGATAACATTCGGTGTAGAAAAAAAAAAAGCATGGTGGTCTTAGGGTCACTAATCTTACCATGACAATACCGCATATGCTATAATGCAAGCATATGCGGTATTTTTACTATAATCCTATAAAACCACTACTGATTATTTTATTTGCATCGCTAGCTCTTATAATTTTGCAGCCAATTTTAGTTGCATATGCGGATGACGCAACTTCCAAACCTATTAAAGGAGGTGCCGTTATCTGTAATACTGAATATGGTAATTACAAGAAAACCCCTCAAGGTGAAGAAAATAAAGATGATGGATGGTGGTGGTGTTATAGTAGTAAAAGTAACCATAGAGTGAGCTATGACAGACTTAAATGTGATAGTGGATATAAAGCTGAATCACGAGAAGTGCAGGGATCAACACCTAAGGAAGGACCCTATTCACAGGGTAGGTGTGTGGAATTATCAAAAGAGGAACAAGTTAAAAATGCCAGAAAAAAGGCCTCAATAGATGCTGCCACTAATCAAGTAACTATGCCCAAGCTAGAGGAAGCTCTAAAACCAACAATTACAAATAGTACTTGGTATAAGGAGCTATCGGATAGCGAAAAAACCGAAGCTGGATGCGCAACTATTAGCGGTAGTATAAGTTGTGATCAAAATGCAAGAAGCAAGCTTGCAAAGAAACTGATAGGAACTTGTATAACTGCAGCTGAAGAGTCTGTATCCTCTCGTAAATACGGAGATACTGGATCTAGCGCTAAGGATCAATACTTTATCGACTGTGTTAGATCAAGATCAGGTATAGATAAGAATCAAGTCACGCAAAATATGACAACTATAGCCTGGGATGACGTTAAAAAAAGAGATGGACACTGCAGCTCAAGAGGCAGAAAACGCTCTTAATAAGCCAGAAGAAAGTGGAGAAGAGGAAAAAAATTCATGCGGCGTAGATGGTATAGGGTGGCTAGTTTGTCCTTTGATGAGTTTTGCTGGTAACATTGGTGACGCTGCTTATTCTGCGATATCCCAGTTCTTATCTATCGATCCAGGAATTTTTAAAAACGATTCTACATCCGGAGGGTTAAAGCAGGCTTGGGATTTCTTCCGTGATATTGCAAACGCCGCATTTGCTTTGATATTTTTATGGGTAATATTTTCTCAAATAAGCAATGTCGGTATAAGCAACTACGGCATCAAGAGAATTCTGCCAAGGTTAATAATAGGAGCTTTACTCGTAAACTTATCTTTTTATCTATGTCAATTGGCCGTAGACTTATCTAATATACTCGGTTTTTCTCTTAAGGGGGTTTTAGAGGGAGCTGCATCAGGAATAGATACTCAATCAGCAGCAACTGGATCTTTTAATAATTTATTTGTCGTTGGACTAGCCTTAACTGGAGTAGGTCTGTTTATATTCCTTGCTGTAAGTATACCTACTATTTTAGCCCTGCTATTAGCTCTACTTGTAGTGCTGGTTATATTAATTGTTCGACAATCTGCCATTATATTATTGATAGCAATATCTCCATTAGCATTTGCAGCATGGCTTCTACCAAATACCGAAAATCTATTCAAAAAATGGATGTCAGTGTTTAGAGGGTTATTAATAGTATTTCCTGTAATATCCCTTCTATATGGAGCTGGAAAACTAGCGGGGGCTGTATTAGCAGCATCAGCCACAGACGATCCAAACAATCCGAAAGAAACTATGCAGTTCGCAGCCTTGGCTGCCTCCATATTACCATTAGGCGCTACACCTTTTATAATTAAAAGCTCATTAAACTCATTAGGTAATATCGGAGCAAAGATAGGCGGACTTAGTAGTGTCGCAACTGGTAGCTTAAAGAATTCTGTAATGAATAAATCCAGAGTTAACGATGCTAAGAACGCATGGAAATCTCGATCTGCTAAAAAACTAGCAGAAAGAAGATCCGGCAATACTTGGTGGGGACGAAACGCAAGTAATCTCAGAGGTAGCAGCTCATGGCTTAAAAAAGGTGTTGGAGTGGCAATGAATCCTGCAGCAGCCCTTGATAATAAATGGGTTGGTCAAAAGATAGGTCTCAGTAGCGGTGCAGGGGCAGCACAAGAAGCCTACGATAAAGCCGCTATGGAAAAAGCTGAACGAGCAATTACGTATCAATACAGTGGAGATGCTGAGGCGGCCCTAAAGGACAAAAAAGCCGACAAGTACACTAGGATTGCAGCCGTTAACCAACTTAAGGGACAAGGCGCTCATGGTGCGGACGTAGTGGCTAATTACCTGAGAAATGGCGGAGAAGTGGATAGTGTAAGTATGGCTAATGCATTAACCGAAATGAAAGGGTCTCATGCTGGAGTTGCTCAAGCAGGAGTTAGCGCTCTTAATGCTCTTCAGAGTGGACATTCCAGTTTTTCACTCGGACAAAAAGATTCGTCAGGCAATGTCGTTGGCGATTCAGCAAAGAACGAGTTTAATAGCCTAACTAAGGATGGCGTACGTAAACTATCCAATGAAGCCATCGCCAAGCAGAGCGCTGACGCCATTGAGCACTCTGCTATAAAAAGAAATGACGCTCTTAAGCTACTGAAAGACGATAGACTCAGGTCTATGATGAGTCAGGATACAAAAAATGCTCTTGTCAATAAATAAGTAATTATAATACAAAAAATTAAAAGACAGGAAGTCACTTTATTAAGGTTTCCTCCTGTAGCGCCTCGTAGCACCCACTCTCTTGACTTTTTCCATCAAAAATGCTAATATAACCTCAGATGGAGTGGTTAATTTCCCATAAGCAGCTTCTTAACAAGTGGCTGCAGTGGTTTATATTGCTGATAGCAGGGATGCTGGTGGGCATTTTTCTTAATACCTTAACACACTCAACCTCTGTTTACGCTGTAGACGCAGAATGGAGCGGCCATAATTTAACCTATAATAAAGAAAAATATACAAAGGTAAGTGATGATAAAAAGATTAAACAATTTAACCTACCAGATAATTCGCTTGTTTATATTAATGAAGATAAGAATAAAAAAGAAACCAAGGTTATTTATTTCCCATCAAGCGAAATATCTTCACTAAGTTCCGCAACTTACGCGGTTTATTCATTTGCGTCACCAAACACCTACGAACAAACCAGCACCTCAACTATTTCAATTGAATCTCCCTCAGAAAATTCAACCAGCACTTCCTGTGACGTACAGGGAATAGGTTGGATTATCTGTCCACTCTCCAATTGGTTAGCTGATGGCATAGATTATATGTACAGCGCGCTTCAGGAGTTCTTAAAAACTAAGCCATTAGAAACGACCAATCAAAACAGTGGAATTTATTTGGCGTGGGTCATTATGCGCAATATCAGCAACGTGGCGTTTATCGTAGCGTTTTTGGTGATTATCTACTCACAATTGACCTCTGTAGGAATTAGCAATTACGGTATCAAAAAGATGCTCCCTAGATTAGTAATTGCGGCGGTGTTGGTTAACTTATCATTCACGTTTTGTGCTATTTTATTAGATTTATCAAACGTAACTGGCTACGCTTTCCAGGACGCTTTTATGGGAATTAAAAACACCATATCCACCGTAGGAGAAAATACGGGTGTAGGTTGGACGTGGTCAGAAGTTATTGTGATGATATTATCCAACGGAGCTTTAGCTGGTGGGGTGGTCGCAACAGTAGCCATGGGGGCAGAACTGCTACCATTAGCACTATCCGCATTAGTGGGGATAGGTCTAGTGCTTCTCTTAGTGCTTCTAATTATGGCAGCACGTCAAGCTTAATTGTAATCTTAATTATCATTTCACCTTTAGCCTTCGTTTGCTATTTACTTCCTGGCACAGAAAAATGGTTTAAGAAATGGCGAGACTTATTCCTCACGATGTTAGTATTTTTCCCGGCATTCGCTGTAATATTCGGTGGGGCGCAATTGGCTGGAATAATAATTATCCAAAACGCTACAGGAGCAAATGGTGGAATAATGCAGATTTTAGGTATGGTAGTTCAAGTTATACCATTAGCTTTAACGCCTATAATCCTGAAACTTAGCGGCGGAGTATTAGGTAAGTTCGCTGGGTTTGTTAATGATAAGAATAAAGGTTGGTACGACAAGTCTAAAAACTGGGCTAAAGATCGTCGCGAGATCACTAAAAACAAGAAGTTGGCTAACCCCAATATGGCGCGATTCAACCCAAATCGTTTACGCCGTTGGGCAGATCATAGTGGTAGATTACGCAAAAAAGATCTGGAAACTTCACAGAAAAATGCCGAGAATTCATTTAGAAATACAGCCAGGTATAAGAAGTCAGACTTAGATGCCAGACAGGCTTCCAGACGATCCGATCTATTATCCGCACAAGATGATAATCGCTACACCGAAGCTACACTGGGTCACGCACCAACTGATACGTATGGAAAGAGACCTCTGTACGATCGTGCTTTAAGGGGAGTATCGGCTACATATGCAACTCGACAAGATTTGAAATCTCATCAGAAACAAACTGCATTTATGAATGACATTAAAGATCTAGAAACCGAAATTGCAACGGCAGGTCTGATTAAAAATAATGCTCAACGTCAACAACATAGTGAATTTGCAGAGCAATTGATAAGTAATAAAGAACTTCGAGAAAAAGCTGGCGGCAATGTATTTACAGACGAGAATGGCAATTTGATTGGTGCAAATGCAGCCTTAGCTTCAGCCATAGCAACCAGCCGTAGCGAATATGCTAAGTCAATTGATGAAGCTCGTCAAATCATAAAGCACTATAAATTGGATGCAAAACATAGGCAGGGATTAGCCCTGAACAAATTATCTATACCCCCTTCCTGGTGGAGTTAATTTATCTGGAGATAGCATATTCGTACGTGAAGCCGCAATTGAAGAGCAATTTAAATACGGTACTGCGACGGAAATCGCTGAACTTCTTAGTGAATTGCCACCAGAATTCTATTCTTCTGCAGCTTCAGGATTAGCGGAATCTGGTATAAAGAACAGAGCGTCCTTTATAGGAGGTAAGCTCATCGACGACATGCTGAAGGGCGATATTAATAACAGGGGAGATCTAATGAACTACTTTGCTGAATGGCTGCAGAGTGGTAAATATAAACCTGAAACTTTAGCGTCTACAGATGCCGACGCTGTTAAATTGTTAATAGAAGCTGTAAATACCACCTCTATTATTACAGACAATAAACGTCAAGATATCAAGGGTGTTATCAATACAATTCTTACCGACAGGAGGTTATCTGCAAACGTAACAGATGCCGCCAAAGAACAATTTGAGATTTTCCGCAACATGTTATAATCTCCATATTTTGATATAATATAAGCAGTATGTCGGTGTATAAAGTTCCTCAAGATGTCGAGGCGGAGGACAAACTGCTCGGGCCGTTTAGTTTCCGACAGTTTGTGTTCTTAATTATAGCTGTTATCGGAATCGCTATTGCGTACGGTTTGAGTACAATTTTACTACCTTTGGCAATAATTCCTGTGCCGATAATTCTATTCTTTGGAGCGCTGGCTTTACCTCTTAAAAAAGATCAGCCAATGGAAGTTTATCTGGCAGCAGTCATTTCTTTTATGCTAAAACCAAAAAAACGTCTATGGCAGCCTGATGGAATTGAAAGACTAGTCGAAGTTATCGCGCCAAAAGTCGAGGAGAAGAATTACGGAAATAACTATGACCAAGCTGAAGTTCAGAGAAGATTATCGTATTTGGCAAATCTGGTAGATAGTCAAGGTTGGTCGATTCGTGGCGTTAATAATCCGAACAGTTCAATGCGTGCCGATTTATTCAACGAAGGACAAGCAGCTAACGACATTTTAGATGAAAATAGCACTACGGCGCAAAATATCAATCATTTAATAAATCAGTCAGATGTTCGTAGGCGACAAGAAGTTATCCAAAAGATGCAAACAGGGCAATCTGCTACGCCACCTCCCGCACAACCACCTCAACCATCTCAACCAGATAATCCTGCTCCAGCCACACCGCTTCAAATGAATCCGTACCCAACAATGCGTCAATCTATATTAAATCCGATATCCAGACAATCAGCCACCCCCACTTCTACTCCAATTCAAACTCAACCGACAACCACGCCGCAATCTAGCGTAAACGAGGTGTCACCTGCTATAATAGAACTGGCAAATAACCACGACCTCTCGATTGAAACGATTGCGCGTGAGGCAAATCGAATTCAGCAAGAAAATAAATTATCAGATGAGGAAGTGGTGATTTCACTACGTTAGGTGGGGTTTATGCAACCAGAGTTACAAAATCAACAATCTTATCAGCAGGTTCCGCAAACCAATGCGGCTCTTCCTGATGTCTCTCAGCAGCCATCAGTAGCAATTGGTTCGGGACCGAATCCAGCCACGCCAGCTCCAGATAAAACCCCTGACGACAAGAAGCAAAAAGGACCAATTAGCACCCAGAATACGCTGCTTTTCTCTGAAATGCGTGAAAATATGATCATTATGAGCGATGGCAGTTTTCGGGCGGTAGTGGAATGTGAATCGATCAACTTTGATCTGATGAGCTCACGAGAAAGAGAGGGAATTGAGTTTAGCTATCAAAACTTTATCAACTCTCTATATTTCCCAATTCAAGTTCTTATCCGTTCACGCCGCGTGGATATTGGCCCATATCTGGACAGATTGGCTGAGATTCGCCGCAATCAAGACAATATGCTACTCAATGTCCTAATGGATGATTATATGGATTTTATTGATATTCTGGCACAAGAAGCAAACATTATGGATAAGAGTTTTTATGTTGTCGTTCCATATTATCCAGCTGGCGAGGAAAATGCCTTCAAGCAGCAAACTAAGGGATTATTCAATAGCTTCTTCAGTGGAAAAAAAGAGGCAACCGTAACAAAAATTGACCAAGTCACCTATACCAAAGCCAAAGATGAAATTAAGAACCGTATTGATTTGGTTATGAATGGTCTATTCCAAATGGGCGTAAAAAGCTGGCAATTAAATACCAGGCAATTGGGTGAGCTGTTCTACACTTCATATAATCCTGACACGTCGTCGCGTGAATCATTGGCGGCAATTGATCCAAGTGAACTTACAACAACTTACGTAACTAAGGGTACGGGTCAACCGCCATCAGGAGGTATAAAATAATGGCAAAGAAGAAATTAGATGCTGTTGATATTGCCGCTCAGCAACGAGCACGAGAGCAAGCCGAAGTCGAACAGGCCTTCTTAACTGGTGTTCGAACTTTGCGTGATTTTATTGCGCCAAGTAGTCTCGAGCTTCATTCTGACCATTTCAGACTTGGCTCGAAATATGGCCGCACGATGTATGTTTATGGCTATCCTCGTCAAATTTACACTGGATGGCTTAGCTCGATAATTAACATCGATGAAGTGCTGGATATTAGTATGTTTATTTATCCAGTCGATACGCAAATTGTCCTAAATAACCTGCGCAAAAAAGTTACTCAGCTGGAAGCAACCATGAATATAAATACGGAAAAGGGAAGGGTGCGCGATCCAGGCTTAGAAGCGGCGTTACAAGACGCCGAAGAATTGCGCGATCAATTACAGATTGGTGCTGAAAAGTTCTTCCGTTACGGCTTGTATATAACACTTTATGCAGATAGTTTAGATGAATTAAGTTTCATCCAGCATAAAATTGAAACTATTTTTGGCCAGCAATTAGTATTCTCAAAAGTAGCTTCCAGCCAGCAGGAGCAGGGATTGAATAGCTCTATTCCACAATTGACTGATGAATTACAGATTCGCCGCAACATGAACACTGGCGCAATTTCAACCAGCTTTCCGTTCACTTCAGCCGATTTGACGGATAATAAGGGCGTACTTTACGGAATTAATATGCACAATAATGGCTTGGTAATTTTTGACAGATTCTCTCTGGAAAACGCCAATATGGTCGTGTTCGCTAAGTCTGGTGCTGGTAAATCATTTACCGTTAAATTGGAAGCTTTAAGAAGTATGATGGTCGGGGCTGATATTGTGATTATTGACCCAGAAAATGAGTACCAAACTATGCGACGCAGTTGGTGGCAGCTATATTCGATTGAGCTTAAGTAGTGACACGAGAATCAATCCGTTTGATTTACCGCGTGTTATTGATACTGATGAGGCAGATGACGCACTGCGAGCTAATTTAGTGACATTACACGGGCTACTCAGGCAAATGCTGGGTGGTGCAGGAGCAGGAGCTGGTGGACAAGTTGTAGCAGGACTATCGCCAGCGGAAGAAGCTGATATTGATCAAGCATTAATCGACACTTACGCACGCGTTGGCATTACTTCAGATCCACTAACACACAATTCTACGCCACCGACGATTTCCGACTTATACGACACCTTGCTTCACATGGGCGGAACTGGCCCAAGCCTGGCTCAGCGACTTCGCAAATTTACTTCTGGAACGTTTGCGGGAATATTCTCACAACAGAGTAACATTGATATTAACAATAATATGGTCGTCTTTAACATTCGCGACTTGGAAGATGAACTGCGACCAACGGCGATGTATATTGTTCTGAACCACATCTGGAATATTACGCGTACCGACCAGAGGAAACGTATGTTGATTGTTGACGAGGCTTGGCAATTAATGAAATATGACGATTCCGCCAACTTTCTTATTCTCTCTAGCTAAACGTGCCCGTAAATATCAATTAGGCCTGACAACAATCACGCAGGACGTGGAAGACTTCGTCGGAAGTAAAATGGGGCGAGCAATCGTTTCCAACTCCTCAATGCAGCTACTTTTGAAACAGTCTGCCAGCGCCGTTGACGTTTTGGCGCAAGTGTTTAAATTGACAGATGAAGAGCAGAAGCGACTAGCCAATTTCCCAGTTGGGCAAGGATTATTCTTTGCTGGACAAAATCACGTTCACATCCAGATTCAGGCTAGTGATACCGAGTATAACCTAATCAATACTAACCCTGTATCTCAACAGGTAAAACCGTCAGATTCACCGATCGGCGGCTACGGGGCAGTGTAAAAAAATAACGAAAAAATATGGCACGAGTTGATTATACGACAGATTCCGAGACTGATAGCAGATTAAATCCTGCTGAACAGGCTAAGTTTGATCAAATCTCGGCTGGTTTTGATAGCGGGTCAGAGTTAAGTGATCGCGAAAAAGATGCCATAAATGACCTTGAATCTCAGTTTGATAATAAAGATTCGGATTTGAATCCTAATCAAAATGATTCCGCCAGCGCCGCCGTTAATGACCAAGAATCTTCTGTTCCAGGCAACGATTTTTATCAGCCGTCTGCGGGAAAAAAGAAAAGTCCAGTAACATTTAAATCTTTACTGAAAAAACGCGGACCAATTGCAGCTATTGTCGGAATATTGGGACTGGGCGGTGGAATTCTGGGGATATTTCTTAGCCCAGCGACAATGTTACAAAATATTATGGAGAATTTCACCTGGAAAAACGACTCCGCTTCAGTTGTTAAAGAAACCAGAATGAAAAAAAGTAATAAACAGAATGCTTGGATCTGGTGACGACGCAGGAACTTGTAATAATAAGAAAAATTAAATGCAAAACAGGAAGATTATCCAATAAAGCACTTACAAAGTTCAAAAAATCAGGACTTGTTCCAGTAGATTACGACGGTAAAGAAATAGACATAAAGAAAAGAGGTTATCCAGATAAAAATCCAACACATTGGAAGGTGGAGGGATTAATGATGGAAAAACCAATAGAAGCATCAAAAGTTAAAAGATGAGCTTCTTAAAAAGAGAATAGAAAAAAATTGCCAATAAAGTCTATGGAAGAACTGGGGTTCTTAATATGCGTTTTCACTCCTGGACAGGGAAGCACATGAGTAAATTTTACGGCAAATTCAAACTTAACAGAAATGGCGTAATTTCAAAATTAGATAAAAAACTTGGAATAAAAAGAAAAAAAGAGAAATTTAAAGAAAAAAATTACCAAAGTTTGAAGCTGGTAGTGCTAATAATACTATTGGCGAAGGTGTTAATAAGTTGGGTGGTAAGCTGAAAAAAGGTGGCCTAGCTTATACTATTAGTGCAGGTGCTTGTATAGCCGTAAAAATTCCAAACCTTATCGCGGCAGGAGTAGCTGCAATCCAATTAGCACCACTATTAGGTCTGGTGATGGATATTGTGTTATCACCCGGATCGCAAGCAAAGGCGTCAGGATTAGATAGTCAACCAACTGCGGCAATGATATTCGGCCAAAAAGCATCAGCGACAGAATCTACAGGTAGCGGATTCTCACAGAAGCGATGGAAATGATCGGCACAATGCTAACAGAACGAGGAAAAATGGAGGGATCTGAAAATACCGAAGGGTCAGCCCTAGATTCTCCTTACTTATTAGCCGCAATGGGAGTTAACACTAATAAACCGGGTATTGCTAAAAATTATATACCAGGATACTCGGTAGCTACAAACCCTGTAGTCCAAACTTTTAATAAAATTAAAGGAGCTACTGAGGGTGTGTGCGATTATATACTAAGTCCAGTTGCTATGTATGCCTCGATGGCAGCCGAGGCGGCAATTGCAGCTTCTACCGGTGGGATAGGTGCAATAATTAGCTGGGTTGGTAAGGCTTCGCTATCTGAGGTAATTAAAAAAACCCTTGAATATGCAGTAGGCGAACAAGTAAAAAATATTCTTACAGACTTAGCGAAAAGCCTTCTTACACCAGATAAGGCTCAATATAAAGACCTTGGAGATGCCCTTGGCGTCGGTGCGGCAGCGTTCTTTTCGGCGGGATCTATGGGGCAGATGTTACCGGGGCTTAAAATGGGCCAATTAGCGGAATTCAACGGAATCCAAATAGCGAACGAAGAATTCCAAAAAGAAATGGATATCGCCTCCTTAAGTCCATTTGATACATCCAGTAGATATACATTCTTAGGTAGTATATTCCATAATATGGGCAATATGATGATGGCTAATGGAACTTATAGTAAAACTCCAGTAGCAATGCTATCTAATATTCTCAGGCTACCTTCTATGGCATTGTCTTATTCATCCACTGCAAAAGCAGCGAGCGGAATGTACTCTGATAAATATTGTGGTTACGCAAAAGACTTCTCTATGGGTAGTGGATCGGCTGAAGATCCAGCGATAAACTTAGCTGGTATGCCGTGCACTGGTATTACAAAGAGTCAGGCTAATATGTCAGTAGAAGAGGCTATCCAAATAGCTGAAGATGAAGGATGGATAAAGAAGGACGCAGATATTCCAGATGGCGCAACAATATCAGATCTCATGAGCAGTGGATATATAATCAAAGATACTCCACTATATGATTTCATTGAAGATTGCAGCACTGCAGAGAAAGGTGAGTATTGGTTTAATAGTGGTGGATGTACAGCTCCGACAGATTCAACGCAAACAGTATCAACTACTACGCCGACCTACAAAGATAGCGAAGACAAAGATATTACCAACGAATCATTTGGAGCTGAAAATTCTGCTAAGCAATACGACGATAGAAAACTTTCCGCAATGTCAGTGTTTCTAATTGATTTCCAGATTACTCAATCAATAAATGGGGAAGACGACGAAGAAAATACTACTTCAAGAACAAATAAAGTCTCAAATAGTGGCGAAGCGGTTGGTGAACCAGAATTAGAAGAGGCTCAATCAGGATGGGGTAATCATAGTAACGGCGAAATTCCAGATTCAGATCTACAATCTCTATCTTTTTCTCCTGAAAGCAAGATGAATAAACAGGCGGCAGCGGCTATGGAAGAAATGAACAAGGCCTACAAATCCGATACTGGCTCTAATTTATCTATTAATGAGGCTTACCGAGATTGCGCAACACAAATTAGATATGCTCGAGAGTTGGGAGCTGTTGCTGCACCAGCTCCTCCTTGTAGATCAAATCACGGATGGGGTCTTGCTGCAGATATTAATGTCGGAGGCTTTAATTCTCCTGTATATAAATGGCTAGAAGCAAATGCGCATAAATATGGGTACGTTAATCCACCTTGGGCAAAACCTGGTGGCAGTAAGCCCGAGGCATGGCATTGGGAATACGCAAGGAAAGTTTAATATGATTAAGTGTATAAGATATAAAAATATATTCACAACCATCTGTCTTATCGTTTCTATGTCTATTGCTCAACCAATAGTCCTAGCAGCAGAGTATCCAGATTCATACATTACGAATAACATACTTTGGTATAAAAATAACGACTCTGCTGAATGCTCCAGTGCCGCAGGCTCAGTGTCAGCTGAACTGTCAAAAAATATCCCATCAGATTGGGGGAAGATTTTCTCGGCGGCAGCAGAAAAATTTAATGTTAACCCTAATTTTTTAGCAGCGCTATATCTAACAGAACAAGGAAACACCTGGAAGCCTCTTAATTCTCAGTGGGCGTCATCACCAGTAGGCGCGAGTGGACCAATGCAGTTCATGCCCGGCACCTGGAGTGGACACAAACAAGACGGAGATGGTGACGGTAAAGCCGATATCATGAATCCATATGACGCTGTTTTTGCGGCTGCACATCTTATACAATCCATGAGCACCGACAAGAATACTCCACTAGGAGACATTGGAAGTCCATGGAAGAGGGAGCCTATGACAATTCTCTATGCAGCAGGCGCCTATAACTGGGGTGGAGGTAATATTCAAAACCACACATCCGACTCTAGTCCACTTACAGATTCCCCAAAAGAAACTCAAAATTATCTTAAAAATATCTACGAACTATTTAACAGTGACTTTACAAAATCAGGTCACCCAAATTACAAAGATCCGGCACCTTCAGGAGAAGGTGGTAGTGAAAATAGCTCAGCTAATGTGTCAAATTGCGCAAATAGTGGCGGCGTACATGCCGGAAGTATAGTAGAAACAGCAAAAGGGCTTATAAATAAAGACAACCCAGGTACACCCTCGCAGGCATATATAGATGCTCGTGCTAAATACAACCCTGAAGCCGGTGGCGATATGAATGACTGTGGAAAGTATGTATCTACTGTTATGCGTGCCAGTGGAGCTGACCCAGACTACCCACCAGCAGGCACCAGCATCCAAAGAAATTATGTAATAAATTCATCAAAATATACTATCATAAATACTAAATCTCCTAGTGATCTTCAGCCTGGTGATATATTAGTCTACAGCGGTTCGGGATCTTACGGGCACACAATGATATATATCGGAGATCAAGGAGATGGTAACGTTGCGGTAGAAGCATCTCTTGGAGATCATCCTCTAGATACGCAAATATTGGTAGGGTACAGACTCAATTGGGATATTCAACTAACGTAGTAGCGAGGTTAAATAAATAATTATGTTCAATATTTTTACGCAATTAGATCGCAAAGTTAAGATTGCTATTATTTCATTCGTGGGACTATCCATCTCACTTATAATCTACGCAATTTATCTGCTGCAATTCGATGCCACGATATACGTATATTCCATACCTGACAACTTGACGATGTCTTATGGCGACGTAAAAAACCAGCGAATTTCATCCAGGAAAGATATTAAAGTAAAGCACGGTAACCATAAATTTACTTTCTCAGCTAACGGATTTGAAAGTTATACTACAGAAATAAATATTAACAAAAACGAGAAGAAAAACATCATATTTGCCTTAGAACCTATTACAGATGAAGCTAAAAAAGAATACGCAAAAGACAAATATACTGATATTAAAGAGGGTATAGCTGGTAAAAAAAGTAGAGAAGCCACCCGTCAATTGGAAAATAAAAATCCCGCTATTAAATCACTACCTATCCATAGTAAAGATTTTTATATATTTCCATGTGATAGATACAGATCTGAAGGAAATAAAACAATAGGAATCTGCATAACTGTTACCGACTATTTCAATCGATCTCAGATTGATGATGCGTTCGCGAAATTGAAAGAAAAAGGAATAAACCAAGAAGATTATGACATCAAAGTAAATAATCGTATTTGGCCAACAGAGAAAGAGAAGTCTACAGGAGCTGCGGTTCAATGTAGAGGCTCAAATCCTGACTGGTGCTATACATACAGAGATATTTAGCTCTTAAGTGGCATAATAATGTGCGTATAATCAGGATTTTTTATCTGCTCTCGAATTACGCACGGCGACAATTTGCCATTGAACGAGAATACAATTTCATCTGCGTCAATAATATTCAAAACTTCCGTTAGATAGCGTGAATTAAGTGTTACTTGACCGTCTGCGGATATCTTAGCTGTTGCTTCTGAGGTGTTCTCGCCAAGCTCAGAAGCAATCGAATGAATAGAAAGCAGAGAGTCCTCCTCTGACGCGGTAATTGTAATTCCACCACCAGATTCACGCGCAAATAACGCCGCAATTTTCGTAACTCGACTAAAATCAGACTTCTTAATAACAATCTCAGTTTCAGCAGTCGATGGAATCAATTGACGATAATCAGGGAATTTCCCGTCAATTAATCGGCTAACAATTTCCATATCTCCCGTCTTAAAACAAACTTGAGAGTCGTCAAAAAGAACCGTAATTTCTTCTCATCGCCGACACTTTTACTGACTTCCGCTAAAGTAGAGGCGGGAATAATGGCCGACACTTCATTGTCTGACTTTATCAGACGCTTTTCTGCCAACCTGTAGCCATCAGTAGCAGCCAGATATAGCGATCCCTCATAATTGTGCCAATAAACTCCCGTAAGAACTGCTCGCGTGACGTCAGAGCTGACAGCTAACTTCGTTTGGACTATAGCTTTCTTAAGATCCTCAACGTCAATTTCATATTGTATAGCGGTCTTTTCGTCAATTGTAGGCAGCTCAGGATACTCGTCAGCTACCACGCCATTGATAACTGATGAGAATTTTCCCGAAGTTATATGAAGATGCTCGTTTTTAGTTTCAAGTTCCACTGGGCCGCTTGGTAAGTTCGTGATGAACTCGGACACCAATCGGGCGGGGATTGTAATAGATCCATGATCCTCAATTTTTGCGCCAATGTATTGAGTGGAAGCAATTTCTAAATTCGTTCCAGCAATCAATAATCTTCCTCCATCAGTGCGAAGTAAAATATTATTCAATATCGGTAGTTCATTACGACTTGATGCGATATCTTTGATTAGATTAAGTGCTTTTGCAAGTTTTTCTTGGGTGACTGATACTTTCATTATACTTTCCTTAATTTTTAATTAGTCTTAATAGTAGTAGGTACTGTGGAAACTGGGTAAAAAATGTGTTCAAACAGAGGTAAAGTGGCGATAAAATAGGTGGAAAACTCTGTGTGTTGTTTGTGGACTTTATAGTGGATATTTGTGTATTATTCCACCGCCTGCTGACTTGTCGTTTTCTTTCCACAGATCTGTGTGTTGGTAAGTCACCGCGAAAACACAACATCTGCACAGCTTTTCCACAATTAATGAACATATAATTTATCCTTGATGTCGTTAATTTGTTCACGAATACTGACATTAGTAAGACTTTCTTTAGTAATCTTCTCGATTGAATGCATAGCGGTTGTGTGGTCTTTTCGTCCAAGCTCTTGGGCAATTTTCGGAAAACTCATTTTCAGCTCACTACGCAGAAGGAACATCGCAATTTGTCTTGGCATCGCGATAAATTTGTCACGCCTTGATGAGCATATATCTTTTACATCAATATTATAATAGCGTGCCGTCTTATCGATTATCTGTTTGGCGGTTATATGTTGTGGTCTGTTACGTTTAATATCTCCCAAATTCCTTCAGCTGCCGCTAAATCAGGTGTGAAATTCTGCATTTCCGCATAAGCAAGCAGTCGATTCAAGGCGCCTTCCAGCTCGCGAATGTTTGTCTTAAAGTTGGTCGCTAGATATTCTACGACATCGGAATCTAGTTCAGTGTTACTAAGTTCAGCTTTTGCCTTAACGATAGCGCAACGAGTTTCATAATCGGGCATCTGAATATCGATTGCCATACCCCATTCAAATCGACTGCGCAAACGATCGGTTAGAGTAGGAATGCTTTTTGGAGGTTTGTCTGAGCTAATAATAATTTGCTTATTGTTCTGATGAAGATCGTTAAATGTATGGAAAAATTCGTCCTGAGTTTTTTCTTTACCAGCGATAAATTGCATATCATCGACAATTAAGACATCGACATTGCGATATTTATCAGAAAAACCTTTTTTCTTAAATCGAATAGAATCTAGAAACTCATTAACAAACGTTTCCGTAGTAATATAAAGCACGCGCGCCGAAGGTTGTTTTTTAATTATCTCGTTACCAACAGCCTGCATTAAGTGAGTTTTACCAAGTCCAGAACCTCCGTAAAGATAAAGCGGATTATATTTTTCCCCCGGATGTGCGGCGACCGCTTGGCAAGCAGCATAGGCCAAATCGTTACTTGAGCCAACAATGAAACTGTCGAATGTATATCTAGGATTAAGATTGCTAGAATGAGATCTTTTTGATGGTAAGATTAATGGTTTTGCTGGTTTTGGTTGATCACTTTTATCAACTTCACGATTAACGCGTGGTTTTTTATTGCTAGATTCGACATTATAAGAAATAGACGGGGCATTAATGCCGTTATGTGACAGAGCTTCCAATATTTGCGGATGAAATCGCTTTTCAAGTTGAGTCCTAGCGAAAATATTCGGCGCAATTATAAGAACTTCTTTGTCGGAGATTATTTCCAATTTGGTATTTTTGAACCACGCAGTAAACGACGAAGATGATACAGTCACTTCAATCTCACCTAAAACACCCTGCCAAACTGCATGACTATCCACGAAAACTACTCCCTAAAATCCTGTTAACTGTCTTTACTATAACAAATAAGGGGAGTTTTCCACAAGTATAAACGGAGTAGAAATGACTTTACTTGAAACAGGGGTGGAGTTTTCCACAGCTAGAAACCTTATCTGTTAAAACTGTGGAAAAATATACAGAGACAGTGGAAAAGTCATTGTCGACTTGCAAAAAGTACTGAAAGAATATATACTATCTATTGATATGCCAAAGCGAACATTTCAACCACACACCCGACATCGCGCAAAGACGCATGGTTTTAGGGCACGAGTTTCTACCAAGGCTGGTAGAATGGTTTTGAAGCGCCGCCGCCTAAAGGGTCGCGCTAAAATTGCTATTTAATAGCTAAAAATTATCCCGTCGATGAAGGCGGGATTTTTTGATATAATTGTAAAATATGTTACAACAATGTAATAGATTTCACGGTCATGGCAGTTTGAAGTTTGTCTATAAAAATGGACAGGCGGTTCGTTCGTCTATAGCTACAATAAAATACGTGAAAAATCCGTATCGAAATCACAGCAGGTTTGCGGTTGTTGTTAGTAAAAAAGTTTTAAAATCAGCAGTACGTCGGAATCGCATACGTCGACGTGTTTATGAAATTATTCGCTTGGAACTTCCTAATATGAAAAATGATCAAGACGTGGCTGTTATTATATTTTCGGCGGAGGTTCTATTGATGTCACATAAAGACCTGAAGCAGACGATAAAGAATCTTTTCTCTCAAGCTCAACTGTATAAATAGGCAATTTTTTGCTATAATTAAGGTATGAGTTTTTTTGATGAGTTTATCGTTCGACCGATTTTAAATTTACTAATGGCTATTTATAGTATAATTCCAGATTTTGGTGTTAGTATTATTATATTTACAATTATAGTAAGACTTTTTACTTTGGCCGCTAATTAAGAAGCAACTTCATCAAGCAAAGGCAATGCGTAAAATGCAGCCAGAGTTGGTGAAGATCAAAAAGCAGTACGCGAAGAATCCACAAATGCGTAATTTAGCGATGATGGAACTTTATAAAAAGCATAATATTAGTGCTTTTGGATCAATCGGTGTTATGATTATTCAGTTTCCGATTTTGATTGCAATGTATCGAGTGGTGCAGATTTTTGTTTCTAGTCGAACCGACTTGGGAAAATATGTTTATGATTTTATGAAAAATCTGCCGGTTGCTAATAATCTAGTAAATAATCCAGATCAGTTTAATCAGAATTTCCTGGGAATTATAGATTTGACACAACACGCAATATCAAAGAATGGTATTGTTTTTGGCTTGGTTGTTTTGGCGGCAGTTGCGGCGTATTTGCAATATTTAACTTCAAAACAATTGTCACCTCAATCTGATAGCAATCGTAAATTGCGTGACATTTTAGCTGAGGCTGGCGATGGAAAAGAAGCAGATCAGACAGAAGTAAATGCTATTATGACGCGAAAAATGATGAAATTTATGCCAGTAATGATGTTCTTCATTATTGTATATTTGCCGGCAGCTTTGGCGCTTTATTTGACGACAGCCAGCGCCGTGGGATATCTCCAGAACTATATCATCTTCAAGCAAGACTCTAAAGAAATGCAAGAAATTGCAGATAAAAAATCTAAAGCATCGACAAAAATTGACAAACGTGTTAAAAAGGCTACAGAGGCCAGGGTAACTCGAATCAAGGCTAAGGATTAAGGAGGATTTATGGACCAAATTGAAACAGTTGAATTTGTAAAAAAATATTTAGAGGATTTGCTAACATTCTTTGACTTGAATCTGGAAGTTTCAGTAAAAATCGAAGATGGAATTGTTGTAGCTTCAATTCCACATAGTGAGCGAAGCAGCATTTTAATTGGTAGAAATGCGGAAACATTGCGTAGTATTCAGAACCTTTTGTCGACAGCTCTTCATCATAAAGAAGCGTCAACTGTTCGGGTGAATTTGGATATTGCGGACTATAAAAAGCAGCACGCTGAAAAAATTGCCGAAAAGGCGCGCGGTTGGATTGAAGAAGTTCGACGAACTGGTGAGTCAAAGGTAGTGAATTTGAATGCTGCTGATCGCTGGACGGTGCATCACTTGGCTGGTGAATATAGTGATATTGATACGCATTCTGAAGGTGAAGGTCGCGAACGACGGCTAATTATTAGCCAGAAGAGTTCTTAGTGTCTTTAAAGACTATTCTGGAGTATAGAACGTAATTCCAAACGAGGCTGACTACCGTGGCGGCTAGCTTGCTAATTAATAGGGCGAGTGATTTATTTAATCCGAAGTTTATGAATATCGGTGTAATAATGGCGATAATAATTGTCTGAATTACCCATAAACTAAATAGTGTAACTGCCGCGAATAAAAGAAATTGTTTTTTCAAGTTTTGAGATGTTGACTTGAAAGTGTATTTTTTATTTGCAAAAAATGAGAACAAAAAGGCAACGAATGTTGATATAAAATTAGCAAACTCTTTTGGGATATTTAAGAAGATTGTTAGGCTAAAAAGTATGCCAAAATCTAGTACTGTATTAGTACTGCCAACGATAATAAATCTTAATTTATCGGCGTGTTTTTTTAATATTTCCTGCATGATACTCCTCTATTAAATATAATGGTCTGTTTTTGTTTCAATAAATATCCGTCCTACGTATTCACCAATTATACCTAGGGATAATAACTGAACTCCTCCGAGGAATAAGATAACTGCCATTAGCGAGGAATACCCAGCGCCAGTAGAGACTCCGAACAAAGGGCGAACTAAAAGATAAATAATCCAGATAAAAGCAATAAACGAAATAATGAACCCAAAAATAGTTGCCATTCGTAGCGGCGCGGTAGTAAAGCTGGTGATTCCGTCGATTGCTAAGTTGAGTAGTTTTCGGTAATTCCATTTGGTTTGACCAGCTAATCTGGGGTCGCGATCATAAAATATTTCTTTTTTTCTTATAGCCAATCCAGCTGAAAATCGCTTTTGTGTTGCGCTGAGATTCGCGGAATTTTTGCAAGGCCTCAATGCATCGGCGATCCAGCAAGCGAAAATCTCCAGTGTCAACTTGAATAGGAATGTTGGTCGATTTCTGTAGTATTCTGTAATACCATTGGCTGGTTTTTTTCTTCAGCCAAGTTTCGCCTTGTCTGTTGCTGCGGCGAGCATAAACGTCATCGTAACCATCTTCCCAATACGAAATCATTTCCTGGATGAGCTCTGGTGGGTCTTGTAAATCCGCATCAATAATCACCAGAGCATCACTTTTTACGTGGTCAATTCCAGCTATCATGGCAATTTCCTTGCCGAAGTTTCGTGATAAATTTATGTAGCTAATTCGAGAATCTTTTTTCGATTGCTCGGCTATAATTGAAAAGGATTTATCGGTGCTGCCGTCGTTTATAAATAGAAATTCAAATTGATAATCGGGCGTGTTTTTTGTAAATTCGTCTAAGCGCTTAAATAATTGTAGCAAAACGGATTCTTCGTTGTAGACGGGGATGAGGAGGGTGATGGTTTTCATAGTATTAAATATATTATTTTATTCTGAAAAAATGCTTAAATTTTAATAATCCAGTTTGATTTGGTAGTGGTCCATCGTGAATAATATTGCGAATATAGTCAACGGAAACCTTACGATTTTTTTGGATATAAAGACGTTTTTTATAAGCTGCTGGTTTGTGAATAATTGATACTAAAGCGCCCTTGAATGCAGGCCAACCGTTGCCGTGACGAATTGCGCTGGCAAAAATCAACCAATATGTCAGTAAAAATCGTATACCAATATACCAAAATAGTTTACCTGGAACGTTTTTAATGAAGACTAACGGCAGGTTTTTGAAAGTATTATAAACAGCTAATCCGGGAACTTTTTTACTGCTAGCGCCAACTTTATGATAAGCGATAGCCTTAGGTGTGAAGCGAACTTTCCAGCCGGCTAATTGTGCTCGGAAGCTTAAGTCGACATCTTCATAATACATGAAGAAATCCTCATCAAACATATCTATATCATCAAAGATTTTTGCACGATAGATAGCACCGCCGCCAGTTGCGCCAAATACTTCTTCAGGCTTAGTTGGTGTGTTTTTTATGGGTTCGTCACGGTTTCTTGGTCCAGGAAGTCCCCATGTTGTGTAAAAATCTCCAGTTGTGTCAAGAGTCTTGCTATTGCGTCTTTGTAGAATTCCAGTTGCAATTCCGCATTCTGGGTATTTTGATAATTGATAAACGAGAGCTTCACACCAGTTTTTATCAGCTATCGCATCCGGATTAAGCATTCCAATATATTCAAAGTTGTTTTTTAGAGCGTAGATTAATCCTGTATTAATTCCTCCCGCGAATCCTAGATTATCTGAGTTTTTGAGCAAAACAATTTTTTCTTTTTTGTGCGAAGATATATATTCTTCAAATACAGTAACAGAATTGTCGCTACTATTATTATCTACTATAACAACAGTAGGCTTTAAGGTTTGTTTTATTAATGAATCAACGCACTCTATAGCATCGTCGGATCCGTTCCAGTTAAGAACTATAATTGCAAGTCTATTCATAATGTTCTTTTTGTATTGTATAATAGGTGATGTATATTATGAAGTGGCTAGAGGTTTTTAATAGAAAAATAGGATTCTCTTAAGAGAGCTAGTTATTACGGATTTTAAATTGAGATATCAGGGCTCTGCTCTCGGATATGTATGGAGTGTTCTTAAGCCGCTTTTTCTATTTTCGATATTGTATTTAGTTTTTGATAAATTTTTAGGGGTAGGAAGGAATATAGAACATTTTCCAGTGTATTTATTGCTGAGGGATAATTTTATGGAACTTCTTCGTAGAAGCAACTAATCAAGGACTAAATTCTATAGTAGGTAGAGGTGACCTACTCAGAAAGATTAATTTTCCTAAATATATTGTTGTAATTTCTGGCACTGTATCCTCATTGATAAATTTACTATTTAATATGATAGTGGTGCTCTTATTTGTGTTAGTAAATGGAGTCCACTTATCATGGATGTCACTATTAATCGTACCACTAATAATTGAACTGTATATATTTGCTTTAGGGGTGGCTTTTTCTTGTCTGCTCTTAATGTTAAGTCGCGAGATACTGGATATCTATGGGAGGTATTTACTCAGGCTGCATTTTACGCCACCCCTGTTATTTATCCAATGCAGATGGTTTCACAGAAGAGTAATTTTGCTGTTGATCTGTTGTTTCTTAATCCTGTTGCTACAAATTATTCAAGATAGTAGATATGTGCTTATAACTAAAAGATACGATGATTATGTGGAATAGATTAAGCCCGCTAATGATGTCTGTACCGTTTTTTTAGTTATAGCTATAGTGGTTCTATTTGCGGTTTGGTATTTTAAGAAGCAGTCAAAGACATTTGCTGAGGAGATTTAGGATATATGAAGGACGTAGTTATAGAAGTTAATTCTCTTACTAAGACTTTTAAGATACCAACAGAGTCTAGTAACGGGATTAAACAGAAGACTATTAATTATATTAAAGGCAAAAAAGGCTACAGGGAATTTACGCCATTAAAAAATATATCTTTTGATATTAAAAAGGGTGAATTTTTTGGAATAGTGGGTAAAAATGGTTCAGGTAAGAGTACTCTATTGAAGTCTATAGCTCAAATCTATTCTCCGACGAAGGGCTCAGTACGAGTAAATGGATCTCTTGTCCCGTTTATCGAGTTGGGTGTTGGTTTTAATCCAGAATTAACAGGTAGAGAAAATGTATTTTTAAACGGAGCTTTACTGGGATTTAGCCATAAAGAGATGGAGCTGATGTATGATGATATTGTTGAATTCTCTGAGTTGGCAGATTTTATGGAAGAGAAGCTTAAGAATTACTCATCAGGGATGCAGGTTAGGTTAGCCTTCTCTGTAGCTATTAAAGCTCGTGGCGATATTTTAATGCTTGATGAAGTGCTGGCTGTCGGGGACGCGGCTTTTCAGCAGAAGTGTTTTGATTATTTTGAGAAAGTTAAGCGTAGTAATCAGACTGTGGTTTTTGTGACGCATGATATGAACGCCGTGCGCAGATTTTGCTCGAGAGCTATGTATATAGAAAATGGAACGATAAAACATATTGGATCTCCTCAAGAAATTGCCGATATATATACGGAGGTTAATATGGATGCGGTTACCAGTGCAGAAGAAGAATCTCATGACGATTCAGTTAGTATGTCTGTTGATATACCTAGTAAAAAAATTTTTACGCAAGAAGACTCGATTGATATTGGCGTGACTGTAGACGGTATTGATGAAGATGTTTTTGTGAATATATCCTTTGTGTACGGAGGGTTTGTATTTGCTGATCGCAACTGTAGAGACACTCCTAGTGACTTTATACAAAACAATAGGAGGATTAATTTCAATCAGAGTTTGGATGGCTTTAATCCTGGCAAATATGATATTCATATGTCATTACATCGCAGGGCTGATGATGGCATAATTAAACATTTGCCACGAGCATTTTCGTTTATTATTACAGGTAAGGATGATTTTCGTGATGGTCCAATGAGAATAATGGGAAAGTGGAGTGTAAAGAAGAGGGGATAAAATCAGATGAAAAATAAGATTATAAAGAGTACTAAATTTGTTATTAGAGCAGCATTACATCCGTCATACGGTAGTGAACAAGTAAGGTTGTTTCGTGACCGTAGATTTATTAATAAGAAACGATATGAAGATTATATTGAATGGTTTGATAAGCATAAAGTCACCGATGAGCAACTTAAGTTACAAAGAAAATGTTCCAAGGAATTTAAGCAACGTCCATTGATTAGTATTTTGTTGCCGACATATAATACAAATCCAGTATATCTGCGTAGCTGTATTGACTCTGTCCTATCTCAGAGTTATGACAACTGGGAGTTGTGTATTTCTGATGATAATTCTACTAGCGATCAAACAAAGAGTGTTATAAATGAATATGTAGAAAAGTATAATAATATTAAGGCTACATTTCGTAAAGAAAATGGTCATATATCAAAGTCATCTAATACAGCTCTTTCGATGGCTAAGGGTGACTATATATCATTACTCGATCATGATGACATTTTACCTCCCAACGCCTTGTTTGAAGTGGTTGATGTTATAAATAAAAATCCTGATGTAGATCTTATTTATACGGATGAAGACAAGATCGATAGTGACGGTATTCATATAGAACCATTTTTTAAACCCGACTGGAGTCCTGATTTTATGAATTCATGCAACATGGTAACGCATTTTGCTACCATAAAAGCAGGTATAATTAGAGGTGTTAATGGATTTACCGTCGGCACACATGGCGCGCAAGATTGGGATTTATTTTTGAAGATTTCTACTAAAACTAATAATATTTATCATATTCCGAAAATTTTATATCATTGGCGTAAATCTGAGACGTCTACTGCTATGAATGCTGATAGTAAACCATATGCTTATATAAATCAAAAGAATGTCCTTCGTAGTAGCGTGAGGCAAAGAAGAGAGAATGCTTATATAGATTCTCATGTTGCATTAGGATTTTGGCGTAAAAATATGTAATCCCGACAAATCCGTTGGTGTCAATTATCATACCGACCAAGGATAATTTTAGATATATAAAAATGCATAGATTCAATTATTGAAAATACTTCGTATCCATATTTTTGAAATAATAATTGTAGATACAGGGATCTACAGATTCTCGAGTAAATGATTTTTATGAAAAATTAACAGATAATAATGGCAATGTGCATGTTATTAAATACAAGAAGAAATTCAATTTTTCAGATGCATGTAACTATGGTGCAAATAATTCTAGTGGAGAATATCTGCTATTCCTTAATAATGACACGGAGGTTATTACTCACGACTGGATCCAGTCATTACTTGAGCATGCTCAGCGTCCAGAAATAGGAATGGTTGGACCTAAGCTTATATTTGAGGATAAGACAATACAGCACGCTGGAATAGTCTTATCTGAAAGAGATATCGCATTCCATCCGTTTTATGGTCAGGATGAGCGTACAGATATATTTGCGTATATTTATACCGCCAATATTCGTAATGTATCGGCAGTAACTGGTGCTTGTTGTATGATTAGTCGTGATAAGTTCAATAAGGTGGGTGGGTTTGATAATAAACTTCGTATAACGTATAACGATGTAGATCTTAACCTTAAATTACGCAAAGAAGGCTATTATAATGTCTACACTCCATACGCAGAATTATTCCATTATGAGTCTAAGAGTGTTGGTCGCATAAACACGAGCGAGAGAGATACTAGCGAACTAGAGAGTGCCCAAAAAAGAGATGCGTAAGAGATGGGGTGAATACTTGAAGAGGGATCCATTCTATAATGATAATTTTGAGCAATTTGGTCCGGGCTATAGGTTGCCCGAATAACGTTAACTATTAATTATAAATAACCGTGATAGTAAGTTGTACTGCCGCGGTTATTTATATTATTTACGATGTAAAGATGTATGAGTTATTATACTTAGTATATTCCTGATGATGTAGATATGTGGCTAGCCCATGATTGTTGACCGTCGCCCCATCCATGTACTTCGACAGTATTATTGGTTGTACCTCTGTATTTGACATAATAGATAGTGTCTTTTCCTCTTCCTTGCAAATCGGCTACTACTATGTCATTTGACCCTATTACATAGCCAGACTCTGGGTAATTACTTGCGGTGTGACGTACCCAGTTTTTTAATGAAGAATCCCACACGTGAAATTCGATAAGACCGCTCGTAGTATTGTCATATTTAACATATATGAATTCATCTTTTTTATCTCCATCAAGATCTGCCGCAATAACTCTTCCTGTATTCATGCTAGCTGAAGGGTGGCTTGTTGCTGTGTGTCTAAACCAACTAGTTCCATTATTATTCCAACCATGCACTTCAATCATGCCGGAATTAGTCTGCTCATAATTAATCAGATAATATTCGTCATTACCATCGCCATCAGTATCTGCTGTTATAACTTCAGAAAATAGCGGATCAATAGGTCCGGCAGATGTTGCAGTGTGAGCTAGCCAACGCAATCCATCTTGAGTCCACGTATGAAACTCAACTCTACCACTTGCAGTTCCATTGTAGTCAACCTTTGTTAATACGGTATTTTTGCTATTAACCTTCCTTGATATAACCTTACTGTACTGCTGATTGAAGGTGTATGAGTTTGTCGCTGTATGTTGAGACCATGTCTGTAAGTTACTATTGGCCCATGTATGCATTCGGCACATTTACTGCTAGTATTATTAGGTACGGATATGGTTAATGTGTCATTATTCCCATTTATTCTAGTCGGTATAATTCTAGCACCAGTTTCTACGTTAGGTATATTCTGTCCGTTTTTGCAAGAGAACGAACTGCTTGATCTGGTATCTCCAAACCAGTCCGTAAAGTAATTATAAAAGTTACGATTACCATAGGCGCTACACCCATCACCTACGCCATACCCAGATGACATAGCAGCGGCATTTGGTTGATATGGTGTATAACTATAAAGAGCGGCGGTTGTCCAATTCTGAATATTTATATTAGATCCTCCGCAAGCAACATTCGGACTCCATCGAACGAAATTTACGCCTGTTGTATATGGTGAATACCAATTAGGATTGCGTGTTATTATGTAGTGAAAGTGTTTCGCTGCCCATTCTAGCTGGTTTTCTAGGCCAAAATATTTACTATCACACTCGGCGGTGTCTGGACATCCATAGCCAGTTGCGCTTTTGAATTGCCCACGAGTTGGCCACGTGTCAGTAACTAGGGCTTGTTCTTTTTGGAGTAAAACTATTAAAAGCTGTGGGTTTACATGATATTTTTGAGAGATATCAAAGATTAATTGAGCGGCGCTTCTCCCGTCTTTTGTTTTATAATCACGGAGGCATGTGTATGGAGGACTATGCCATCCTTTCGATGTGGCATACTGAGCGCGAGTCATATCGGGTCTTCCAAACTCACTGGCTGGCTTTGCGCCGTTTGTATCACATTGGGGAACTTTACTATTTAAAAATGACTGAATTTGGTCTGCACTCATAGATCCGTAATTTGTTGCTACGGCGTCATCCATAATATTGCTTGGGTCAAAATCATTTAATACCGCAGATGCTGGCGTAGAAGATAATATCGCTCCTAAGCATATTGACGTAAGTATGCCTAATTTTAATATTAATTTCTTCATATAGTTATTTCTCCTTCAGTATCTCCAGTCACGTTGTTGTCTTCGTAATGAATATTTATTGTCCATTTTCCAGGTGATAGCTGAGACAATGGAATGTTAAATCCTTTACAGCTAGACGTACTTGGTCCAGCTTGCAGCTCTACGCTATTGAAGTATGTTTGTCCGCTAGTATTGTGCATTGATAACGTACATCTTCCGCTTGGTGATATAGTTTGGATCAAACTACGGATATAAAGAGTATTTGATTCTTTATCGACCGTTGTAGCTGTTATACTTACTCCAACTGTTGGTTTTTTGCCGTTGGATGACGGAGTTGGTTCTGGTGAAGGATCACTTCCTTGTAATGTTTTAGATTTTTGATCTGATGGCTCTTTTCTTGATTTATTAGACACCTCATCTAATGATCTTTTTTTTATGTCTTGACCAGCGTTTTTTTGCTCCTCGGTGGCTGCGCTAAATTGGCTTTGAGTAAAAGGCCAGAGCTTAAACTTATAAGAAACCAAACCGTAACCTACTAAAGACAGCAGTATGACAGCTATTAAAATCAACACTTTTATTTTTTTATTTTGTTTTTTCTGTATTTTCATAATTGTTACCTAATTAATACTACTATAGCAGATATAGATAAAACGGTAAAGCTTTAAAAAGTTCTTTTATAGAATAAAATATCTCCATTATGTACAGTGACTTTATCGATTAGTTCGTAACAAGGTAGCTGTAGTGGCGTCGTAGATAACACACGAGTAACGGATTTTCCTATATGATTACTACAACTTAATTTTGCAATAAATACATCCGGCTGACTAAGTACGAGATCTTTGTCTATGGTGTCAGATAGAAGTATATGTGCATACCTGTTATAAATTGTCCTATCTTTTGACACTTTTGACCAGAAATCTTTATCAGGGTAAGTATTGACCCCCGTAATTGATTTCCTATTTGCCATTTGAGGGAAATTTTCTAGTACGCTTGTGCCGGACAATCCCCATGTGTCGTCACTAGACGAGGTAGAGATAATCTTTTTGGTTATAATATTATCGTTATACCCGCTTCCTAGACCTCTATATAACGGCTGCACAGTTATTGTCGACATAATACATAAAGAAGAGAGCACTAACAGTCCGAGTTTTTCCTTTTTTATAAATATAAGGGCTAGCCCACTAGAAAGGCTTATTGCGGCTAGTAATAATACGCGAAGATCCCCGGCAAAGTTACGATTGAACTTTACGACATACACGATGGTACAGACATAAATGATAATCACTATAGTTGAATATAGATATGGTAAATAGCGATATTGTGATGAAAATTTTATAGTATTGGCAAGCGTGTATATTAATGAAAAGATTCCTATAAAACCTAATCCAAGCTGCAATCTTGTTATCGGTACAAGATGCATCATGAAAGGTTTTGCTATTGAAGAGAATCCTGGAATAAATAAATGAGATATGAATATTAAGCAGGAGACAAAAATAGCAACTCCAACCCAATCTATAGTTTTATTTTTACGCCATTTGCTATATAAAATAAACAGTATAGGAATGATAAATGCAAAAGGCGTGATGATAAATGCAGACATTTCACTTTGATTGATGGATCCTTTACTTGGATTTATCGATGAAATGGATGTGTCATCCATAAGTCGGTATTGACTATAGCTAGTGAGACCGATTAGATCAGCCTGTGATGGAGTTCCCGAATTTACGAATCGTGCCCCGGGATAATCTGTACCGGAAATGGCTCGTACAGCATCTATTCTGGTGATTAAAAATATACCAACTATGCCGATCGCTGCTAGAGTAGATCCTACTATGAATGCCGTATTTACATATAGTATTTTTCGTACTTTTTTGGGTGCTTTTTTCCAAGTATTTATATAATAGCCAATCGCTACTAGAAATACGGTGATGACAACAGGCACTTGAAAGGCTGGATATAACAGTAGGGCGAAGCTTACCATTGAATAGGTTAATAAAAGTGATAATATGAGTTTCGATATTATATCACCATGTTTATATCTCTTTAAAAAGACAAAGATTTATTTTCTATTAATTTCATTATTAATAGCAGTATGACAATTCCCCAGACGATACTCATTATAGTAATGGTTTGGTACCACCAGAATATAAAAGGGGCAAAAGAGCCTATGATAGCGATAGACCCCGACAGCACGTATTTATTGGGAAGAAATTTTAACGATAGAAAGTATATACTTAATAGTAATGATGCTAGTAATAGCCACCACTTAAAGGCAAAAGCAAACTCGAAAGGAATTATTAAAAAGGCAAGATTTTGAGGTCGGAATATTGTTGACCATTCTTTGTATGGTGCATCAGATACAAGGCTCATATTCTTGCCAGAATTTCCAAAGTTCTTGTTTATTAATGGATATCCAGCTTCTTTTTGTGCGATTGTAAATTGTGTAACAACTAGCCACTCGTCGCTGCGAATAGGTCGAGCTTCGCCTGATATGAGATTAGATGATTTACCATTAAGGAAAGAGTCATAATATAAGCCAAATGAAGATCCAGATATTTTAAATCCTGTCGCAAAAATTAGACAAAAGATAATAGTAGACGGGAAAACCCATTTTTTATACGAATCATCTTTTAATTTTGTAAAAATAGAACGTAGAACTTGCATAACATTTATTAGTATACAGTAAAAATAGCAAGTATAAAGATTGTGTTTTTTTGAGAACAAGTCTAAAAAACGAAAAATAAAAAATGAGTGATGTGCTATAATTGTTAAAGATGGTAAGAATGTAAGGAGGCTACGTAATGATAAACATCGCATCACCCGTTATAGAGGAAGAGGAGCGTCGGGCGGTAAATGAAGTTATAGAGTCAGGTATGCTGGCTCAGGGCCCAAAAGTCGCTGAGCTTGAAGAAAATTGGGCTAAATATTGTGGAGTGAAACATGCTTTAGCTGTGAATAGCGGTACAGCTGCTATTCACTGTGCTTTATATGCTGCAGGAGTTGGTGAAGGCGATGAAGTTATCACTACGCCATATAGCTTTATTGCTACGATCAACCCTATACTAATGTTGGGCGCTCGACCAGTTCTTGTAGACATAGATGAGGAAACATTTAATATCGATGTTTCAAAAATAGAAGCAGCCATTACAGATAAGACTAAGGCTATAATTCCAGTTGATTTGTATGGTCAACCTTGCGACTGGAAGGAGTTGCGAGAAATTGCAGATAAGCACGAACTCAAAATTATTGAAGATGCATGTCAGGCAATTGGCGCAGAATATGACGGCGTGAAAACTGGTGCCTTGGGTGATTTTGGATGTTTTTCACTGTATGCTACAAAGAATATTATGTGTGGTGAAGGTGGCGTTGTTACCACTAATAGTGATGATGCTGCGGCTGCTATTCGCTCATTCAGGCAGCACGGAATGACTTCATCTTACGAGTACGCTGATTTAGGATATAACTATCGTATGTCAGACTTGCACGGTGCTATCGCCGTTGAGCAATTAAAGAAAGTAGAAGACTTTACGAATAGGCGACAACATAACGCTAATATGTTAAATGAAGCGTTGGCTGGAATTGAAGAGATAGTCTTACCGAAGATTGCAAGCAACAGAAATCACGTATATCACCAATATACTATTTTACTAGATAAGAGTATACGAAGAGATGATTTTATAGCTAAATTAAGAGAAAAAGGAGTTGGTGCTGGAGTTTATTATCCAAAACCGTTGCACGTATATCCACATATTTCAAAACTTGGATATAAAGTGGGAGATTTTCCTGTTGCCGAAGATTTGGCTGCAAGAGTTGTATCTTTACCTGTTCATCCAAAAGTTACAGATGCTGATATTGAAGTAATTGCTAATGCAATTAAGGAAGCCGTAAATGACTAATAATAAAGAAGGTAAAATAAGGGTTGCTGTCATTGGTACTGGAAATATGGGGCGCAATCATGTGCGTAATTATTTCATGCTTCCAGAATCTGAACTAGTGGCAATAGCAGACGTTAATCCAGCCGCAAATCGTTGGCTGACGAATACAAGACAAAATTCTTTACTGATTACAAGGAAATGCTTGAGAAAGTTCATCCAGATGCCGTGTCTGTGGTTGTGCCTACTCCATTTCATCTTGAAGTTGCAACTGAGGTGATGTCTCGAGGTATTAATTGTATGCTTGAAAAACCAATTGCATCTTCGGTGGAAGAGGCTGATAAACTAATTGCTTGTGCTGAGAAAAATAAAGTTACGTTTACAGTTGGTCATATAGAGAGGTTTAATCCAGTCATTAAGAAACTGAAGCAGATGATCGATGATAATGCTATAGGTGATATAACCTCGGTAGTATGTAAGCGTGTTGGTGGTTTTCCTGCTGTTGAGCCAAAAACGGATGTAATTATTGACCTTGCAGTTCATGACGTCGATATAGTTAATTATCTATTAGGACAAAAACCTAAAGCTATTCATAGCCACGGATCGCGTACTCGTCATAGTAAAAAAATTGATTCAGCAGAAATATTAATGGATTATGGTAGAGCATCAGGATTTATTCAGGCTAATTGGCTGACTCCAGTAAAAATTCGTACCATTGCACTGACTGGATCGTTAGGCTATCTAGAGGCTAATTATATAACACAGGAACTTACATATTATAAACATAATATGAAAGAGATTCAGAAAGATGGATTTACTGAATTTGTTTTGCAGGTTGGTGATCCAGAAAAGCGTGTAATAAAAGTTGATTTTGAAGAGCCTTTAGCTGCTGAATTGAAAGCTTTTATGGCTAAATCTATGGGCAGGACGGCATCAATTGTTGATCCGGTAGATGCGCGCGAAGCGTTAAAAATATCATTAGAGGCTGTTGCGCCTTTTGACGTTAAATAGGAGGATAATATGAAAAGAATTTTAGTAACAGGCGCTGGTGGATCGCCTTCTGCAAACTTTATTCGATCTCTTAGGGCTGCAGATGAAGAATATTACATTGTTGGCACAGATGCTGATAAATATTATTTACAGCGTGCTGAAGTTGATGCTAAATATCTAGCACCGTTGGCAAACGACCCAAAGTACATTGATTTTTTGAATTACATTATAGAGAAGGAAAATATTGAGTTTGTACACGCCCAAAACGATGTTGAGGTTGGGTTTTTGAGCGAGAATCGAGAGAAAATTAAAGCCAAAACATTCTTTCCAGCCAAAGAAACCGTTAAAATCCTTCAAGATAAGTTTGAGTCGTTTAAACTATGGGAGAAGGCCGGCATTAAAGTTCCTAAGACTAAACTAATTGAAGGTAAGGATACTGATTTAGATGCTCTATTAGAGGAGATGGGTGGGTCTATGTGGATTCGCGCAATATCAGGAGCCGGTGGTCGTGGATCTCTTCCAGTTCACGATGTTAAGACTGCTAAGAACTGGTTAGATTTCCAAGAGAAAAATGGCTCTTGGTCTGGTAATTTTACAGTATCAGAATTGCTTGAACCAGAGACGGTTACTTGGATGTCGTTATGGAAAGATGGCGAGTTAGTTGTTGCCCAGGGACGCAAGCGCTTATATTGGGAGTTGTCAAAAATTTCTCCATCAGGTGTTACTGGTGCTACTGGAACGGGATTAACTTACTCGGATGCTGAACTTGATGATATTGCTCGTAGGGCTGTGCTGGCTGTTGATAGCAGACCAGATGGTCTATTTGGTGTGGATATGGCTTACGACAAAAATGGTGTACCAAATCCAACAGAAATTAATATTGGCCGATTCTTTACGACTCATGAATTCTTTACACAAGCGGGTCTTAATATGCCTGAAATGTTTGTTAAGCTTGGCTATGGTGAAGAGATTCCCGCGATTGATAATAACACCAATCCTCTACCGGATGGTCTAGTATGGATTCGAGGAATGGATTTCCGACCAGTTTTGTCGGATATGGGAGTTGTAGAGGAGAGTGTTGCTCAGCGTGATCGTATCCTTAAGGAAATATCATAGGTGAAAATTCTCGTTACTGGCGCATCTGGTTTTGTTGGCAGGCGTTTTTTGGAAATGGCGCCTGCCAGCTGGGAGATAATTTGTTTAGGCAGATCCAATATTGATTATGATGATGTTAAGTGGGTTGAATGCGACTTGTCTAGTAAGGAGAGCTCAAAGATAGCTGCTGATGTATTGGCTGATAAAGAATTCGACGTTATAGTCCATTTGGCGGCTTTTGTACCAAAAAAAACTATCGAAGACAGTTTAGAGAAGTGTAAAGAAGGCAATATAGATGGGACTATTAATCTTCTAACATATTTCGGCAAAAAGGCAAAAAAGATTATTATCGGCAGCACTGTAGAAGTTTATGATAAAACAAAAATTAGTGGCCCAATTACGGAAGATAATGTTGTGTCTGGTAGTTCATATTATAGTTCCACTAAGATAGCTAGCGAAGTAATTGTTCAATCATTTGCGCAAAAAAATAACAAAGAGCTTACCATTCTGCGATTTTCAATAATGTATGGCGGATATGACCCAATTGCTAGAGCTATCCCTAATTTCATTAGAGCGGCTAAGTCTGGAGATAATCTGACTATTAATGGTCCACTAGTTCTTCGCGACTATGTGCATATTGACGATGTAGCTAGTAGTATTATATGTGCAGTTAATTCGGCAGGTGCTGGAGTGATCAATATTGGGACGGGTAGGGGAGTCTCTATTAAAGAAACAGCGGAGTCAATTATTAAAAGTATGCGATCGAGTAGCTGTATAAATATTATATCCGATAGCGGTGGTTGCAATATAGTGATTGATATATCAAAGGCAGAGAGTCTACTTGATTATCATCTAAAGTGTTCTTTCCGGATAAAATTAATGAGATGGGTGATCTCTATGAAAATTGTAAATAGAAATATATTTATAGATTTTGATGGTACTTTGGTCGATATTGCTCCTCGTCATTATAGAGTATATAAGAAGTGTGTCGAAAAAATGGGCGGCACGCCTCTTGATCGGAAGAAATATTGGGAATTGAAACGTGATAATATTTCCTGGAATGAATTATTGTTGATAAGTGGGCTTGAGGTAAATAATAGGGATGATTATCTCGAATTATTTATTGATCGCATAGAATCGTTGGAGGAATTGTATAGAGATGAGCTTTTTGTAGATAGCTTGTCTGCGCTAAAAAAGCTATCCTCGAATGACAATAAGCTATATCTACTTAGTTTAAGGCGAAACTCAGACGCTCTAGATAAACAGATTGAAAAATTGGGAATTGGGTGCTTTTTTGAGAAAATTTTATCAGGACATAGTGACACAAAAGAAGGCACATTATTAAAAAAGGCAGATATAATTAAGCAAACAATAGATAATCCCGAAGACTCTATTATTGTTGGAGATACTGAAGCTGATGTTGCTGCGGCTCAACAGCTCAACGCGACCAGTATTGCTCTTTTGAGCGGAATTCGTAGCAAGAAGTTCTTGAAATCAATGGAGCCAGACTATTTAGTTGACGGTATTGGTGACGTGGCTAATATTAATCTTTAATCTGGTAGCCTATTTTTTAAAATTATTATTTTCATTGGATACGTCGATTGTAAGGGCCGTCAACGTTAGTTGTATTCCTAATATAAACGGCAGCACAGCTAACATTACACTGCCTGCGGTCGGTGATTGGTGGGCGAATAACTTAACATATAACAAAAATATAGCCAACAATAGCGATATTATTAAGAAAAACATACCCGTGAATAGGAATAGTGCTACAGGATGAAAACCATATAATACATATTTGTAATAAATTCTGCGCCAGAATCCTTTCCATACGGCCTTTAGATTTCTCCAGGCTGTCGGGATTAGTTTGATGGTTGATTTTTCGTCGCCATAATGTGCTGGTACAGCATGGTCAATGACTTTAGCATTAGCTATTGACAGAGCAGTCAGCATACTAGTTTCGTAATCATAACGTTTTTCTACTATAGAAAAATCGACTTTTTCGATTATTTCACGACGCAGCCAACCGCACCCGTTAGTGATGTCTGTAATAGAATAATACCCAGTAGAAAATTTGGTGAGTAGAGATATGAATATGTTTCCAAATTGGCGATATTTTGGCATAGTTTTGAAGGCTTCTCGATGGAAAAACCTGCTTGCTTTTACGTAGTCTGCTGATTGATCTATGAAGTCATCTAACATCGCCTTTAGATATGATGAATCAAACTGATCATCTCCTGCGACTATACCGATAGCTGTTGCTTTAGTATTTTTTATTGCATGATTATACCCAGCGATAAGAGCTCCTCCAACACCTTGATTTACCTTATTGTCAACAATAATAAGCTTACTGTATTGTTTTTTTAGTTTGTTCAAGACTCCAATAGTGTTATCAGTGCTAGCATCATTAACGGCTATAATATGATCTATGTATTCTGGTATTTTCTTTATTGTTTGAGTAATCATTTTCTCTTCGTTATAACAAGGTATAACGACTGCGGTCTCTAGTTTTCTGTACATATAATCAATTATACTACAATCGTATATGCATTATGAACGAATATGATATTCTTAATAAAGATAATATGAAAAATGGTATATTTTTTAAAAATCTTTTTATTTCTTGTCGTAGGCGGTATTACGCTACTAATAGACACGTCAATATCGTATATTTTATACCACAATATACATTTGCCAGCTTTTTTGGCTAGTGGTATCGGCTTTTTGTCAGGATTTGTTTTTAACTTTCCTGTGAATCGTAAGAAAGTTTTTTTAATCATAGTCAATATGATAGATTCTCTTTAAAGATACAAATTACTCTTTACACATTACTTAGTTTATTTAACCTAGTAGCAACCTCGTCGATTATTGCCACTTTAGTAAACTCTAACGTACTGGATATCCAATGGGCGAAAGTTGTAGTTACTGCAGTATTTGCAATTTGGAACTTTCTGGTTTTTAATTTATTTATTTTCTCAAAGAACAACGACAAAAATGTGGAAATAAAAAATGGCTTATTCTAACTAGGGATGATTTAACTAAGAATACTATATATAATACCCTAGGGTATGACAGAGCTGTGGTTGTGAATGTGGACGGATTGTCTACGAACGATGCAGCTAGTACGTGTAAGAGCTTATAGATATTTGCCGTATCCAGATTTTTTTAATGGTTCGGCAAGTATTTCTAACTGCTCCTTGGAAATCCAACCGTTTTGAAAGGCGGTCACTTCGGGTGATCCGACTATTTGTCCAGTCCTTGTTTGGATTACACGTACAAAATCTTCGGCATCGGTTAAGCTATTTATCGTGCCAGTATCAAGCCATACGTCACCGTTGTCTAAAGTCTGCACTTTGAGTTTTTTGCGATGTAGATATTCAGCGTTTACGGATGTTATCTCCAGTTCTCCTCGGTCGGATGGCTTTACATTTTTAGCAATATCTATTACATCGTTATCATAAAAATATAGACCTACCACTGCAAAATTGGATTTTGGATGCACTGGTTTTTCCTCGATGGAAACAGCTTGATTATTCTCGTTAAATTCAACCACTCCATAGCGTTCAGGATCAAGCACTTTATATGCAAATACAATGCCGCCGTCAGGGTCTGTGCACTCTTGTAGTGAATTATCAAGGGCGGCTCCGTAAAATATGTTGTCGCCAAGTATTAGTGCCACTTTATCATTGCCAATAAAGTTTTCACCAATAATAAAAGCTTGCGCTAGACCGTCTGGTGTAGGTTGAACAGCGTATTCTAAATTTATACCCCACTGCGAGCCATCACCAAGAAGTTTCTTGAAGCCATTTTGATCGTCTGGAGTAGTGATTATTAAAATATCACGAATTCCTGCTTGCATTAACGTGGTTAGCGGATAATAAATCATCGGTTTATCATAAATGGGCATCAACTGTTTACTTATGGCTTTTGTAATTGGCCATAGACGCGTACCCGATCCACCCGCTAAAATTATTCCCTTCATCATATTCTCCTTTGTGTTGTATGATTATATATCTATGATTCGACAGTATCAAGGTTAAACGGTTTGAGACTAATGGAGGTTGTATTTTTTAGGCGTTGTTTGAGATGTATTGCCTTAGGTCTTCCTCCCAGTTACGGCTCTTAAATCCTGTAGAGTGTAGTTTATCTAGGCTCATATCGCTATTGAGTGGCCGTGGTGCAACTCCTGGCTTGTTGGCAAAATATTCTGCGGTAGTTGTATTAGAAACGATTAAGTCTTTATGATTAGATAATTCAAATATTTTTCTAGTAATATCCGCCCAAGAAGCGAGTGGTCCGTCATTTGTTGCGTTATAAGTTCCGAATGGAGCTTTAGTTGATAATAGATGGTCTATAATACGCACTAACTCACTGGTAAACGTTAAACGGCCTATTTGATCATTAACAACGGTTGGTGAGATATTTTTTTCCGCTAATCCTAGCATGGTGCGGACAAAATTTTTGCCTTCACCAATTACCCATGTGGATCGAAGTAGATAGAAGCGGTCTAATTGTTCAACTAATAGATCTCCCGCAGCCTTACTCTGACCATAGACACTAAGCGGGCTAAGTGGCTCGTCCTCTGTGTGGGGTTTTTGGGTTCCATCGAATACATAATCACTGGAAATGTGAACCATTGTCATATCATATTTTCGGCATACTCGAGTAAGGTTAGACACTGCAGACGCATTAACTTTCCAAGACGCTACGCGGCCCTCTTCGGTTTCTGCTCCATCGACATTAGTGAAGGCGGCAGCGTTAAGTATGATATCAATGTTGGACCAGTCAAAAGATTCAACTGATTCTAAGTCTGTGATATCAAGAGTGTCAATGTCAGCAGATTTGGCATTAGGGTATTGTCTTTGTAGGGCTAATCCTAGTTGTCCGTTAGCGCCAATAATGAAAAATTTTATTATCGTCCATAATTTTATACCTCCATAGGAATTACATTATTTAATAGTGGATGTGCGGCATCTTTTTCGGAAATAATTGCTTGATCCTTATTGATTGGCCAGTTGATTTTTAGCTCTGGATCAAATAAATTAACAAAAAGTATACTTTAGCATCTGGGAACCAATGAGCATCAACTAGATATGTGTAGGCTATATTATCATCAAGTGTTTGATAGCCGTTAGCTACGCCTTTAGGGACGAAAATTGCTGTACCCGGATTAATCTCGTGCGTAAAAACTCGGCCGAAGCTATCTCCTTTACGAAGGTCACACCAAGCTCCAAAAACACGCCCATTGGCTGTTGAAATGAATTTATTCCAAGGCTCAGCATGAAGTCCACGAGTGGCGCCAGTTTTGTCATTGAAGCTGATATTGTTTTGTACGATATTAAACGACGGTAAACCTAAGGCTTCCATTTTTTCTTTTTGATAATTCTCTTTGAACCAGCCGCGATTATCGCCATGTACGGGTAATTTAATGACAAATAACCCTGGAATTGACGATTCAGTGACTGTAAGTTCATTGTAGTTAGTTGGGTCAAACATAATTATTGTCCTTGTTTTGCATAAGCTGCTTCAACGGCGTCTTTTTGGGCGCGCCACCAGTCTTCGTGTTCGCGGTACCAGTCGATAGTTTGCATTAGTCCATCGTGCATGCCGGTTTTATTGTCTGTGTATTGCGGTTGCCATCCTAACTCGCGGCGTAGCTTGCTGGAGTCCATTGCGTAGCGCATATCATGACCTGGACGATCGTTGACATGCTCGTACCAATCTTTACCTTTACCCATTAGCTCACAAATCAATTCAATCACCATCTTATTATTAACGTGATCATTATCTGCGCCAATGATGTAGGTTTCTCCTAGAACGCCTTTTTCTAGGATTAAATGAACCGCTGAGTTATGGTCATCAACATGAATCCAGTCGCGTACTTGTTCACCGGTACCATAAAGTTTTGGTTTAATATCGCTTAAGATATTCGTAATTTGACGTGGAATAAACTTTTCAATGTGTTGGTATGGCCCGTAATTATTAGAGCAATTTGAGATAGTTGCTTTAATACCAAAACTACGGGTCCAGGCACGAACTAGCATATCACTGGAAGCTTTTGTACTGGAGTAGGGACTTGATGGTTTATATGGCGTATCTTCCGTGAAGCGATTTGGATCATCAAGCTCTAGATCACCAAAAACCTCATCAGTTGAGATGTGATGTAGTCTCTTATTATGTTTTCGAATAGCCTCTAGAATGGTATATGTGCCAATTATATTTGTTTCAACAAATGGCCAGGGATTGCGTAAAGAATTGTCATTGTGACTTTCGGCAGCGAAGTGTACAACTATGTCATTTTCAGCGACTAATTTGTCTATTAATTCGGCGTCACAAATATCGCCCTCTACGAATGTAATTTGGTCAGCTACAGTTTCCAAATTAGCACGATTTCCGGCGTATGTTAATTTGTCAATAACAGTGACTTCATATTCTGGCTTGTGTTTTACGGTATAATGCACAAAATTCGAGCCAATGAATCCCGCGCCTCCCGTGACTAGCATCTTTGTCATAAGTATAGTATATCAGGTATAATAGAGAAGTTATAGAGGAGGATATTATGAAAGTTGTAATTGTTAGCGGCTATTTTAATCCATTACACGGTGGGCATTTAGATATGATCGAGGCAGCTGCAAAAATGGGTGATTATTTGATTGTAGTGGTGAATAACGACAAACAGCAATTGCTAAAAAAAGGAAAAATTATCCTTAATGAAGAAATCGACTCCGCTTAATGCGAGCATTAAAAGGCGTGGATCAGGTGATGCTTTCTATTGATGAGAATCCTCCGGTTACAGAAACCTTAGAAATGATCGCTCGGCAATATCCGGGATGTCAATTGGTGTTTGCAAATGGTGGCGATAGATCAGCACCGGAAGTTGTTCCAGAGCGTGATGTTTGCGAAAAGTACAACATCAAAATGGTCTATGGAGTTGGCGGCTCAAATAAAGCAGACTCGTCTACTCGAATTAATCAAGCTACTGGGCAGGAAAGCTAATATCAGCTTTTCCGGCCATATTTTTCATATACAGCCAAAGTTTGCTCGGCCATGCGCTGCCATGAAAATGTCTTAACATGTTTCTTGCCTTTCTTAACGAGTTCATTGCGTAATTTGTCGTCAGATAAGATGTCGTCAATTGATTTTGCTATATCCTCGACACTGAAAGGATCAAAATAGTGAGCAGCATCACCGTGGGTTTCTGGTAAGCAAGTAGCCGTGCTCGAAGCTACGGGCGCGCCGTGTAACATTGCCTCTAATCCTGGCAAGCCAAATCCTTCACTGAGCGAAGGGAAGCAATAGACAGCTGTATTTTCGTACATCCAGCGTAATTGCTCGTCTGATATAAAGCCGGTAAACACAATATTTTTAATTCCGTGCTCATTTACATATGTCTCGTGGCGAGCGTAATTACTGTCTTTTTTACCTGCCAAAGCCAGTGTTAAATCTGGATATTTTTTTTGCAACAAAGCAAATGCGTCGATTAATCGGCGCAGGTTTTTATGTGGTGTTGGTCTACCGATATACATAATGAATTTTTTACCAATCAGCTCATCAACAGGCTCATTACCTTTTGGCAACTCATCCGCAGACTCCAAAGTTACAGTAATTTTCTCTGGGTTTACGCCGGTGAATTTAATCAAATCATTTTTTACGAAGTTAGAAATCGTAATAATATGCGAAGATTTTCTGGCGACTTTTTTATTGACCCATTTATAAATTTGCTGCTTAATCCAGAAAATGACAGGATTTTTATCTGGATTCCTAAATCTGACAGTAGTCAAATCTTGCATTGTAGTGACGACTGGGCTGGAATTATACCAAACAGGCTGCTGAACCATCGCAAAATGAACTAAGTCTGGATGGAGACTTTCAAGTTGTTTTTTAAAGTCGATTTGCTCGGCAAAAGTGTATTCTTTGTAGGGACAAATGACTTTTTTAAAGCGCGGATTGCTTGGCTGCCAATCGTCGAAATCTTTTGGCTTGAGTAAAATAACATAGTTGTTTTTATTGTCAATTTTCTGCAAATAATGAATCAGCCGTTCGATGTACCGACCAGTGCTAGTTCTTAACGTTCGGGCGTCAATTACGATTTTCACGATAATACTCCTTCCATGATTTATCAACTATTTTTTTCATTGCTTTATGGAAAATTGCGGCTGAAAATTCGTTAGCTGTGGCTGAAATCTTTGTTGGTGAAACTTTTTTTCCTGGCAGTTTCTCTAAAACTTCTATTAGCGAAGAATCTGTTTGTTCAGAGAAAAACCAACCGTTTTTTTCAGGTTTTATATAATCAGTGCGCCACCAGCTTCATACGCAACCACTGGAATGCCAGATGCCAACGCTTCAACTGGTGCAATCCCGAAATCTTCGTGTGAACAAAAATAAACAAATCTGCTTTTTTAATATATTTTTCTCGCGTAGCATTATCGACAAATCCTAAGAAATTAGTATGTTTATCGGCGATATTTTTTAGATTATCAACGTCTGGACCTTTTCCGATAATATCTAATTGCCAACCAAGTTTCTGACAAGCTTTAATAGCAATATCAAGCCGTTTCATCGGTACAATTCGCCCCCAAATCAGACAGCGAGGTTTTTTTGGGATGGATGTTTGCTTGCGATTTTTAGCAAGTGGCGAAAAGTTCGACACGTCAATTGGCGGAAAAATAACCATACTTTTTCGTTGGTAAAACTCTTCAATATCAGCCTGAATTCCCGTAGAGTTGGCAATAAAAACATCAACTTGCTGGGCGGCGTTAAAATCTCGTTTTTTCAGTGGTCGTACTAGGGTTTTTAAGCCTAGGCGTGCCAGCCATTGCGGACGGAAGCTTGGTCGTTTGATATATTCGTCGTAGTGTCGCCAATAAAAATGCGTTGGCGTGTGGCAATAACAAATATGAAGTTGATCTGGTCTGGATTTGCGGACGAATTTTGCCTCGCCATTTCCCGAACTGGAGATGATAATGTCAAATTCGCTAAGATCAAGCTTAGCGAACCACCACTGTCTAAGAAGTGGCAACAATCGTCGGATTTTTGAAAACGGCCATCTTTGTAAATAGCCGGTAATGACTTTGTTGTCTAATCTTTCTCGCCATTCATCGCTACAAAAAGAAGTGTAAATTGGCACATCTGGGTACAATTTGTGAATTTCCAAAACGACTTTTTCGGCTCCGCCGCCGTAAATCCAATCGTGAACTATGGCAATTTTTGGCTTACTCATTAATTATCTTTCTGGAAAATAACCAAGCAGGTTTTTAATAAAATTGTAATATCCAGCCAGAGACTCCAGTTTTGAACATAATATAAGTCAATTCGTCGACGCTCTTCAAAGCTGATACTGCGCCTGCCAGATACTACTGCAAGTCCAGTGAGTCCTGATTTGACTGCCAGCAAAACGTGTTTTTTGTCGTAGGCGCTTAATTCGTGTGGTACCAGTGCTCGAGGTCCAACTAGGCTGATGTCTCCCTTAACGACGTTGAATAATTGCGGCAATTCATCAAGGCTAAAGCGGCGAATAAATCGACCGACTGGCGTCACTCGAAAATCATGATCTAGCTTGTCGCCGTTTTTACGATATTCTTCAATTAGCTCAGGCTTACCTACCATTTGGAAAACCTCCTCGTCGGTCTTGCCATCAAACTTTGCGTAATGTGAGCGAAATTTATAGACCTTAAAAGGTCGATTATAACGAGTGAGACGTTTCTGTTGTTTACCATGCATTAAAATTGGTCCAGCTGGGTCGCTGATTTTTACAGCAATTGCCACTAAAAGCATAATTGGCGAGGCGATAATAATCCCAATTGTCCCACCTATAATATCCATAATTCGCTTAACAATTCGCCCGTAGCCCATTAGCGGCGTTGGATGAGTGTGAATTAGCGGCACAGAATCAATGATGTCGATGGTGTGCTTGGTGGTCATAATTCCGTCAAATTCCGGTGCTTGATAGAAATCCAGATAATGTTTCTGGGCAATTTGATAATGTTCGCTAACGTTTTTTGAGTCAGTTTGGATGATGACGTCAATTTTATCTCTGGTGAGCGCCGATTCTAATGACGAGCGTCGAAGCTTTTTTAATTCAATAGGAATGAATTGGGTTTGCGCAATAATTCCGCTAATCTTAAAGCCGGTTAACGGATTGGTTTCTATAAAATCAGCCAGAACGTGAGTTAAGTCACAATTGCCAATTAATATAACACGGCGCGCGCCCAAACCGCGTTTTAAGAGCTTCAGGCGAACAATATTGGCGGCGCTGCGGAAAATCATTAGTAAGATGAAGCCAATTCCGGTGGCGTAAACCGCGACAAGCTTGGCTGGGAATAATGGAGTATTAGTAAAGAACGTCACGGAAATCATAATCATAATTCCAGTTATTGACGCTAAAAGTATTCGTCCGAAGTTTCGCAATGGGTGTGTGTAAACCTCTCGGTCGTATAAGCCAAAGAAATAGAACATCACGATCCACAACGGCAACGTCATAAAGATGGAAGTGATAAAATCTATGGCATTGATGCTGATATGGAATGGTCTAGGGTCTAGGGAAATTCGCAAAATATAGGCAATAGTAAATGCACTTAATAAAGCTAAGATATCAAGAATGACCAGAGCAATTTTGAAGTAAAAATCAGACTTTTTCCGCATAATCTCTGGGGTAATTATACAAAAATATGCCGATTATAGCAAAACAATGAATCGTATTTATAAAACTGCCAAAAAACCAGAAATGCACAAACATCGCGATAGTTAGAGATAAGATAAATTGAGCTTTAATTTTACGGATATTTTTTATGGCAAAAAATGTAATCGTCAATGGGGCGATTAGAAGAGTAAATAGTCCAATAATTCCTAAGCCGCTGAGCAATAATATGTAAAAAACGTAGACTGTTTGGTCCGCTGGGACGTTTACGTGAAGGTGTTTTTGGATGAAATTTCCAAGGTTGCCGAGCCCGACGCCGAAGAAGAACGTTCGTGGCGATGATAGCCAGGATTTTACGGCCAGGTCACTAGCGCTAAGTCTGTCGTTGGCGGAAGCTTCAACAAAACCGGCGGGCTGGAAAGAATTGTTGCTTGACGGAACGTTTTCGGCGGGTTTTGGTGATGGATTTTTGGCGACGGATTTTTGCGGAATCTTAATTTTCCCGAGAGATAATTGATCGACCATACTGACGAAGGTATTGTGTGCGATGAAGGGCGTATTGGCGTATTTAATGTTGGCTGATGAGAACAATAAGGCGAATCCGAGTAATAATCCAGCGAAGATGATTGGAAGTTTTTTACGCACAAAAGATACGTCAATTCGTTTTACGAAAGCGATTATCAATAAGGCTGTGATGGCGATAAAAATTGCTAAAAATCCGCCACGGGAGAATGTTAAAGATATGGCAATGGTTGTGAAAAATAGGCTAAATTTGGCTAGGCGAGATTTTGATTGAAAGAGCGCAAGGAAAAATGCTGGAAGTAGAGAATTGGCGAAGAATTGCGGTTCGGCGGCGAATAAATTGATTCGTGGAAATCCAAAAACGTCGGCTTTACAGCCAGCGCAAAGCGTACCAAATCCTGTTGGCTCAAAAGTGGCGACGATGAGCTGAATAATCGCTAAAATCCCAAAAACTAGTCCGCTCCATAGTCCGATTATGATGAGTTTGTGTTTTTCTGATTTTGACAATTCGCCGTAAATTAAGCCAGCAGATAATCCGACGGCGAGTAAGAATAATAGCGATAATGAATATAACGCGGTGCGCAGGCGTGCTTCTGCGAAAAATACGCCAACGGTAATGGCGATAAAAATTGCCAAAAGTCCGCCGATTAGCCATCGGTTTTTTAACAATTCTTGGCGTTTTTTAAGTAGTAATGGCAAAGAAAATAATAGTAGGATTATGGCAACGATTTGATATAATCCTACCCGCAGTGACGGAAAATCCAGAATTGATAAGCCGACACTGGGGTGCAGGGCGAAGCCGTCGCCAAAAATAATAATAGCCAGAAGCCAGAATCGAACGTCGTTAATGTATTTTTTTACCATATTTTAAGTATAGCGTATGGTGTATACTTTAGATATGAAACTGACGAAAAAGCAAAAAATAATGTTGGATTTTATCGATGGATTTATAAAGGGCAATGGCTATAGTCCGACGCTTCGGGAAATTATGCGCGCTTTGGGCTATAAATCCGTATCAACAGTGGCAAAACATGTTGATAATTTGGTGGCTGCGGGATTTTTAGAGAAGCAGGATGGCGAAGTTAGATCTTTGACGCTGAGTAGTGAGAAAAAAGAAGTTTGGTGGCAGAATTTAGCGAAAGAAATTAAGAAGAGAGAAGTAAAAGACGACGAAAAATCACGCTCGGAAGTGGAGATTTTATAAAAAGCATTGGAAATTGTCCGTCAGTAACTTTACAACTATTCAAAAACTCGCTATAATACAAGACATATTCCGGCATAGCTCAGTGGTAGAGCGGTTGGCTGTTAACCAATAGGTCGCTGGTTCGAGCCCAGCTGCCGGAGCCAAATCGAATTTTAAGACTTCAACAAGTATAGTTGAGGTCTTTTTATTGTCTTTGCAGTTATATATTTCTAATAACGCGGAATAGATGAGATAATAATGACCATGAATAACATTTATTGTGATGGCATGTGGGCTAGATTTCTTTCTAGTCAATGTTTACGGGATGATTTTAAGAGCGGTCCAAAGAGTAATGATTTAAAGGATATTTTTAACTTTGCTACAATTTCGGCGGAGAGCGCTGAAGATTTTGAGCAGCGATTTCCAGTGATTGCGCATATTGATCTTTATAGACACACTGCTGTAGACGGCTACTCATATGTTCGGCTAGTAGAGAATGAATTGCCAGAGATACGAAAGTTAGCGGAAGAGAGACAAGAGGTTGACATTGTTAAGCAGATAGATGATTTGATGAGGTTTATAGAGTTGGGTGTTAATGGCGTAGATGGCGATGTAGTTTTATTAGTCTTTGATGGTATGTAAAACAATAAAAGCCAACTTCTCAATAAAAAAATTACCACCTCATCACGGGGTGGCAATTTTATGTAGTTGCAGGTTATCGTAGAATTAATAGTCCTGCAGCAACTAATGCTAGAGTGGCGATAACACCTAAGAAGACATTAAATCCTGTGTTTGCGAGTAGACCACTTACAGTATTCTGAGGCTTATTAGCTGGATTATGAGCGGCAGCTGACGGATTTCCAGGCTGAGGTTGAGGCTGAGGCTGTGGCTGAGGTTGAGGTTGAGGCTGTGGCTGTGGCTGTGGCTGAGGCTGAGGCTGTGGCTGAGGCTGAGGCTGTGGTTGAGGTTGAGGTTGAGGCTGTGCTGCCCTAGGGATTGCTGATGTGTCAATAGCCAGAGTACCGCTAAATGTAGCTGAAGCTGTTCCGAGTGTTACGCTTCTGGTCCAAGAGGTATTCAGGATAGGGGATGCTCCGTTTGCTGGCAGTGATATTAGCTGAATATTCCAGGAGTTGCCGTGCTGTTAATAACGTCTGCTGAGTTGGTCACGGGAATTACGCTTCCTGTCAAACCTTTCAATGGTGAAGCAAATGATTTGTCGGTAGGTTTAATACTAGGCTGCTGATCTTCAAGATTTAGTGAAGTTAGGGAAGTCAGTCCAGCCAGTGGGCTTATATCTGTAATCTTGTTTTCTTTAAGTGACAGAGTCTTTAGAGAGGTTAGTCCAGCTAGTGGGCTTAGGTTTGAGATTGAGTTATGGTTTAATGACAAATTCTTAAGGTTTTTGGCAGCTTCTATTCCGGTTAGGCTGGTAATGTTTGAATTGTCCAGGTTAAGATCTGTCAATTTTTCCAGCTCTACGTCAGTAATTTTTTGATCTGTTGCACGAGTTGTACCAAGTTTTTCTCCTAGTTTTTCATTGAGCAACTTGCGCAGTTCCGTATCTTTTAATTCAACCTCTTTAGGTTCTCGCTTTTGATATACACGAACGTAGTCGACTGACATAGTTGCTGGGAATGTACTTGGTTCTTCTGCTACTACATTGTAAGCATTGGACCACTTGCCGCCAGGACCGTCGATATAATTTCCACCAATTGCCATGTTTAGTCGCAAGAAGAATGGTACGTCAAATGGTCCGTGTGGTGTGTTTGCGGCATTTGGTTGACCAAACCCTTCGACCGTGTGATAGCTCTTTCCGTCAATAAAATATTCCAATTTTCCTTCAGTCCATTTTACTCCATATGTATGCCAGTCGGTGGTATTTGAAAAGCCCGCAGGTAGATCTGTTTTGTGGCTATTCTTGTGCATTTTATTAGTTGTGGACTTTCCCCAGTGTGCATCTGCGGCAGCATAATCCAAATCAGAACCTTTTGTCTCTACGATGTCGATTTCGCCATTCATAGGCCATCCATCACCGTATCTTTTTTCGTTAGGACTCATCCAAAATGCTGGCCAAGTACTCTTATTATTTGGCATTTTTATACGAGCTTCAAAGTATCCGTAAGTCCAGGCTTTTTTATCCTTTGTTTCTACAAATCCAGAAGTAAAATCTTTATTTTTGCCCTTATTGCAGGTTATACCTGGCTTATGTAGACCAATTAGATTTAAGCTGCCTCCGCTAACGTTTATGTTTTCTGGGGAATCTTTATAGCACCCTTGAACCGCACTAGCATTCCATCCTCCTACGTATGGAGACCATACATTCGTGTCTAATGAATCTCCATTAAACTCATCTGACCAAACTTTCTCGTATTCACTATCTGTTGGCGGATATGGACTTCCTGCGCCTTTAGCGTTATCTATAGGCAGGGCGACTAACGACCCACCGATAATAACTGCAGCGGTCATTAATCCAGCTACCGCCTTAAGTCTTGTATTCAAAAAACGTTTTTTTATTAACATTTTTTATCTCTCCCAATATTTTTGATATTTAACATCACTATAACAATAAGCGGAATAAAAGTAAAGCTTAGTGTATAGTTATTTTAACAACAGAATTATAGAGGTGTCGAATACTAAAGTTTCAGGTTGAAATAAAAAATTGCCACCCCATAATGAGATGACAATTTTTCTGTAAGCGCCTAAGCTAATTAGCGATTAATTGTTAGGCTTATTGATTTTAGAGACTTGATATTAGAGAGTGCTCTTAGATCAAAGACAGAGTTATTTTTAAGGGATAGAGACTTAAGATTCTTAGCAGCCTCTAATCCTGTTAGATCATGAATTTTTTCTGCTTCTGATATGTCGTCAGCTGCATCTAAGTTAAGATCTGTCAATTTTTCCAACTCTACGTCAGTAATTTTTTGATCGTCTTTACGATTAGTATTAAGTTCTATAGCTAATTTTTTATTAAGTTGAGCACGTAAATTATTATCTGGCACGTTGACTTCCTTAGCTGTTCGCCTTTCGTATATGCGAACGTAGTCGATTGACATAGTTGCCGGGAATGACTCTGGGTGTTCAGCTAGAGCGTTGTAGGCATTTGACCACTTGCTACCATTGCCATCAATATAGTCGCCGCCGATTGCTAAGTTGAGTCGTAGGAAGAATGGCTTGTCAAACGGACCATAAGGTGTATTTGCCGCATTTGGCTGACTAAATCTGTTGATTGTATGGAATTTCACGCCGTCAATGTAATATTCCAATTTTCCTTCAGTCCATTTTACTCCGTAAGTGTGCCACTGAGTGGTGTCTTTAAATCCAGCTGGTAATTTTTTTACCTTGAGCATGCTTCTTGTATCCTGGCGAGATTCCCCAGTGTGCATCTGCTGCCGCGTAATCTAAGTTAGAACCTTTAGTCTCTACGATGTCAATTTCACCACTGCGAGGCCAACTACCGTACGCAGATTCGTTAGGACTCATCCAAAATGCTGGCCAAGTACTCTTATTATTTGGCATTTTTATACGAGCTTCAATATATCCGTAGGTCCAAAATTTTTTACCCTTCGTTTCTACGAATCCAGAGGTGAAATTGCCGCTTTTTTCATTGCCACTACACTTTTCGCCCGGCTTGTATAGTCCAACTATATTTAGGTTGCCATTTTTGACATTGACATTCTCTTCTCTGTCTCTATAGCAACTTTGAACATGGTTTGCGCCCCATCCACCACTACGCACTTTCCAGGATTCTCTGTCTAATGATGTGCCGTCAAACTCGTCGCGCCAAATAGGTTCTGTGTTCCAATGAGCACTATCATGCAGTGGATAATCATCGCTGACGACACTCTTAGCTTGTCCAGTTGGCAAGGTAAGTAGTGATCCACTGACAACTAATCCAGCTATCATTATGCCGGTTAATATTTTAACTTTTGTATTTAAAAAGCGTTTTCTTATTAACATACACTCCCCTAAATTTAATACTAGATGCCAATTATAACAATAAGCACAATAAAAATAAAAGAAGAATAGTTAATTTTACAGCAAATCTATGAAGATGGCTATGATGAGGCCGTAGTTTTAGCTGGGCAAGTTGGTTTGTCGCGTCGAACAGTAATGAATATTTTGATAGACCTGCGTCGTAAAGGTTTGATGGCGATTGATCAGATATACGGTAACGCGTGGGTGCGATTAACGGCACGCGGCAAACGATTAGTTCAGAAAATTTGGCCAGAAGCACAAATGATAGCGATGTGTTAGTGTGTGAAATTGTTGAGATATAAAGGTATAATATATCTGTGAGAGTTTTACTGATTGAAGATGACGTTACGATTGCTCGACTATTAAAAGAAGGGTTGGAAGACGAGTCGTACGCGGTTGATGTGGTGAATGATGGCAGCGAAGGCTATCGGACTGCCGCGGCCGATGATTATGATGTTATTATTTTGGACATAATGTTACCAGGAATGAATGGCTATGAAGTTTGTCGAGCCCTGAGGAATGACGGTAATAAAACGCCGATTTTAATGTTAACTGCGCGCGACGCAGAACGTGATATTGTTGAAGGTTTGGATGCAGGGGCGGATGATTATTTATCTAAGCCATTTAGCTTTGACGTACTATTGGCTCGCATAAGGGCGTTACTTCGTAGACCGAATGAGAAATTAGAGGAAATTATTCAGGTGGGTGATTTGAAACTTGATCCAAGCTCGAAAAAAGTAACGCGAGCTTCGCAGGAGATTAACTTGACCGCTAAGGAATATGGTGTTCTGGAATATTTGATGCGAAACAAAGGTAAGGTTTTATCGAAAGAACAAATCATATCGCATGTTTGGGATTTTGACGCAGATGTATTACCGAATAATGTCGAGTTATTTATTATGTTTTTACGCCGAAAAATTGATAAGCCATTTAAGTCGAAATTAATTCACACGGTTTCGGGTTTTGGCTATAAATTAGAGGAAAAATCATGAAACAGCAACGCGTCAAGCGACTAGTGCTGAGCTATTTGGCTGTGATTATGACGTTGTCGTTGGCATTTAGCGTGATTATTTATGCCGTTACCTCGACGCAACTTAACCGAGAATTGCCGCCTGATGACCATATTAAGTAATCTGCGGATATTGAAGATCAATTTCATCGTTGGTTGGAGCGATGCGACAATAAAACGCGTGAAATGGTAGTGATATCTTTAATTGCGTTAAATGGTGCGATGTTGATATTTGGATATTGGCTGAGTCTAGTGTTGGCGCGAAGAACGCTGATGCCGATTGAGCAGTCGATTGAGCAGCAAACTCAATTTGTGTCTAATGCCAGTCACGAACTAAGAACTCCGTTGGCGGCGTTGCTTTTGAGTAATGAAATAGCGATGCGTAAGCGTGTGCTGACCGACGAAAAAGCTCGTCAGGTTTTGAGTCGAAATGTTGAGGAAATTAAAAAACTGGCTAATCTTAGCAATTCGCTGCTGGATTTGGCGAAGTCGGAAAATGCTTTGAATGATCCAGAGCTAAATTTATGAAATTATTAAAGAGGTTATAGGGCAGTATTCTCGAGTTGCAAAAGCAAAGCAAGTTAAGATTTTTCATAATATTCCAGATGGTCAAAAAGTAACTTTGCAAGTAAATGCAGTTCGCCAGATTTTATCTATTCTGATGGATAACGCTATTAAATACGCGCCGCAAAAGATCGGTGAAGTAAAGATTTGGGCTAGGCTGAATAAAAATTCTGTGGAATTTATAGTTAAAGATAATGGGCCAGGCATTTCGTCAAATGATAAAAAACATATTTTTGAGAGATTTTATCGTGCAAATGCGGCGCGCACTCGGACTGACGCGTCGGGCTATGGTTTGGGGCTGGCAATTGCTAAAACCTTGGCAGATCGCTGCGGTTATACTATTCGCATCAAAAGCAAGCCGTCAGCTGGTGCGAAGTTTACGTTGATTGTTCCTCGAGTTTAATGAGCTTTTTGCGGATTGTGTAAAGAAATCATAAATGTAAATAATACAATGTGCTTTCATTGACAGACGCTATATATCGCGTGTATATTCAATATTAAGCACTACATATGGTGTTTTAGAAAATAAATAACGTTTTTTGCAACATGCGCCCGCTGGAGAGGTTGGGCTGGTTTGCTATTTTTATAAATAAGGAGGGGGAATGTATAAATCAATTAAAAAACGCGATGGTCGAACTGCTAAATTTGATCGGAAAAAAATTGAAAAAGCAATTGAAAAGGCGGGGTTGGAAACTGGTGAATTTGACGCCGCTCAAGCAGTTGAATTGACCGACAAAGTTTTGGGCGTTTTGGAAACTCGTAACCAAAAGCGTCTACCAAGCGTTGAAGATATTCAGGATATTGTTGAGGATGCGTTGATTGACTCTAAGTTTAAGAAGACTGCAAAGGTGTACATTATTTACCGTGATCAGCATAAAAAATTGCGCGAAATTACCTCTAATGCACACGTTGATTTGATTGATAAATATCTGGAAAATTTGGACTGGAAAGTTAATGAAAACTCTAATATGGGTTACAGTCTTCAGGGTTTGAATAACTATGTTTCGGCGGAAATTACGAAGACTTACTGGCTGGATAAGATTTATACATCGAAGATTGGGCAAGCTCACAAAGAAGGCGACTTGCACATTCACGACCTTAACTTGCTAAGCGTTTATTGTGTTGGTTGGGATTTGACTGACTTATTACAAGAAGGATTTACTGGCGTGGCTGGTAAGGTTGCCTCTAAGCCAGCTAAGCATTTCCGATCAGCACTTGGTCAAGTTGTAAACTTCTTTTACACATTACAGGGCGAAGCGGCTGGTGCTCAAGCTTTTTCTGATTTTGATACACTATTAGCACCGTTTATCCGCGCCGACAAATTGAGCTATGAAGAAGTAAAACAGGCTATTCAAGAATTCGTCTTTAATGTTAATGTGCCGACTCGTGTTGGCTTTCAGACACCGTTTACTAACATTACACTTGACCTTGAATGTCCAAAGCATATGGCAGATAATCCAGTGATTATTGGTGGCGAAATGCAGGACACGACATATGGCGAATATCAAGAAGAAATGAATATGCTAAACAAGGCTCTGCTGGAGGTTCTTTCTGAGGGCGACGCTAACGGTCGAGTCTTTACCTTCCCAATTCCAACGGTCAATATCACCAAGGATTTCAACTGGGATAATCCAGTGATTGAAAGTTTGTGGGAGGCTAGCGCTAAATACGGCATTCCGTACTTCTCAAACTTCATTAATTCTGACATGGATCCAGAAGATGCGCGCTCGATGTGCTGTCGATTGCGTATTGATAATCGTCAATTGGAATATCGTGGCGGCGGATTATTTGGCTCAAATCCAATGACTGGTTCGGTTGGTGTGGTGACAATAAACTTGCCACGACTGGCGCTAAAATCCAATAACGAGAAAGAGTTCTTTAAGGGCTTGGCTGAACTTATGGATATGGCAAAGGACAGCCTGGAAACCAAGCGCAAAGTTTTGGAGCGATTGACCGACGCTAATTTGTATCCGTACACCAAGTTTTATTTGCGAAACATTAAACAGCGTTTCAATCAATATTGGAAGAACCATTTTTCAACCATTGGTTTGATCGGCACGAACGAGGCGGCTCTTAATTTGCTGGGCGTGGATATTGGCACGGAAAAGGGCAAGGCTTTTGCTGAGAAAACTCTTGATTTTATGCGTGATCGTTTGGTGGAGTATCAAAAGGAAACTGGCAATAATTACAATCTTGAGGCAACGCCAGCTGAAGGCACAACTTATCGATTGGCACAGCTTGATAAAGCCAGCTTCCCGGATCGAGCGCATTTTGCTAATGGAATTGGTGCGGAAGTTAAATGTCCGTTCTATACCAACTCAAGTCACTTGCCAGTTAATTACACGGACGATTTGTTTGAATTGATGGATCTTCAGGACAATTTGCAAACCAAGTACACGGGCGGCACGGTGATTCACTTCTTCTTAGGTGAGCGTATGGACGATCCGCAAACTTTGAAAAAATTGGTGAAAACGATTTGTGAAAATTACAAATTGCCATACTTTACGTTCAGTCCAAGCTTCTCAATTTGTAAGAATCACGGCTATATTGTTGGTGAGCATCCAGAATGTCCAAAGTGTGGAGAAACAACTGAAGTTTACTCACGTGTGGTTGGTTTCTTGCGTCCAGTTTCTCAATGGAATAAGGGTAAGCAAGCGGAATTTGAAATGAGGGAACATTATGACAATGCCGCCGAACACCAGCGACTTAGTGCCGTCGCGGCAGCTTAAGGTATCAATTGGTGGAATTCAGAAGCTGTCGCTCGTGGACTATCCAGGGCATGTGGCGGCAGCTCTGTTTCTCTCTGGCTGTAATATGCGGTGCGGTTATTGTCATAATCCTGAATTGGTATTACCTGAACGATTGGCGCCGAGCCTTCCAGTTGATGAAGTGATGATATTTCTAAATCGCGAGTTGGTCGACTGGACGGCGTGGTGATTTCTGGCGGTGAGCCAACGGTAAATGAAGATTTGCCGGAGCTATGTCGGATGATTAAGAAACTTGGTTTTGATATTAAGTTGGATACCAACGGCACGCATCCAGATATAGTTCGCGGAATGGTTGAAGAAGGGCTGATTGACTTTATTGCGATGGATGTAAAAGGTCCACTGGAAAAATATGTTGAAATTGCGGCGCGACCGATTGATTTGGAAGCAATTAAGGAGAATGTCCGGTTGATGATTGATTCGGGAATTGATCACGAATTCCGTACGACAATTGTCCGCGAGCAATTGGAAGTTAGCGATTTTGAGAAGATTGGCGAGCTAATTAAGGGCGCGAAGAGATTTGCTTTGCAACATTTTCGCACTGGCACGACAATTAGTCCAAAGTTTGCGAATTACCACACTTTTACTGACGAAGAATTTAGAGAAGCTCAGAAAATAATGGAAAGGTACGTTGGAGAATGCGTGATTCATTAGAGGTTGAAATTGTGCGCGTCCGTCAGGAAAATCCTGAGGTGAAGACGTTATATTTTGCGCGACCGTTCGACTTTACCGCCGGACAATATATTACGGTTTTTATTGATGGCAGCAGCGTGCGTGAAGGGAAGGCTTATAGTATTTCTTCTATCCCTGATGATGAGCTAATGTCGATTACCGTGAAGAATGTTGATGGTGAATTTTCTAGCTATTTATGTTCACGGAATGTTGGCGATAAATTACAAATTAGCTACGCTTATGGCGATTTTAATCCGCAAACAGAAAGTCCTTTGGTTGGAATTGCTGCGGGCTGTGGACTTAGTCCAATTTGGAGTGTTATGGCAAGTTCTAGTCAGCCGACGTTTTTATATTTTAGTCAAAAATCGCCAGAATATATGGTTTTTGAAAATGAGCTAGCGGCGTCAAATATTAAAGTGAAGAAGTTTAGTACTCGCCAGCAGATTGAGGAAAAAGATGGTTGGTTTAACGGTCGATTTGACGTAGAAAAAATTGTTCATGAAACGCCAGAAGATGCGCATTTTTTGGTCTGTGGAAGTTTACCGTTTGTTAGAGATGTTTGGCAAAAATTATCTGTCGCCGGTGTAAATGAATTGAAAATTTCAACGGAGACTTTTTTTGAGCAATGAACGAAGGTTTGGCAAATGGAGCGGACGATTTTAATGTTTTCTCGGCGTTGAATGGTAATGTTAATTTTCAGGATCTATCTTCAGAAATTGATGGTGATGCGACTGAATTAAATTTGGTAGAAGCGGTTACTAGCGGTGAGAAAATTGATACGTCATTTGCCGAAGAAAATGAAGCAGAAGCAACAGAAGAATGTTTGGACGCTGAAAGACTATCAGAAATTTGCCAAAATGTAGCCAGCGCGGCGTGCGCCAGTTGCGCTGCGGCAGGGAAACTGTCCAATACTAAGGATGCGAAATTTTGCTGAAGATAATTTACGGCCAGCATCAGAAGAGCCGAATAGTTATTTGCCTGACTTAATGAATGATGATTGTGATTTTGTTGTTGCTGGATATGTCAGTGTCGATAATAAAGAGAAGCCATCTGAGTCGATTGAAAAAGATAGTCCATCAGAAAATGAAAAACTGAATCCGTATCAGAAAAAAACCTGCGGTTAAGTTGGAAGTGAGCGACAATGACGCGTCGATACGCATGTCGGCAGAAAGTAATGAAGTGAACAAATCGACGGATGATGAATGTTTGAGTAGTGAGAGTGCGTCGTCGGAAAATATTCCAAGCGCGGAAATAATCAAAGAAAATATCCCGCCGAAAATTAATGAAGAGTCGGACGAGACCGAGGTGGCTAATCAAATTAACTTGATGGACTCGGAATCTGTCGATGAAAAAATAGATATGTCTTCTGAGAATCAAGCTCCGGCTGTTGATAAAGAAGATGAATTGCCGAGAGAATTACCTATAAAGAAAGATAGCTATATAGGAGATGAAAACGATATAAACTCTGCACCGATTTTTGAAGATTCTACTCTGAAGAAAGGTTTGGCTGAGAAAGTTATTTCTAATGAGTCAAATTTTTCGCCTGTGCGTGATTTTGTTCAAGTCAATAATGAAATTGATGTGGTGGATAATAATTCGCCAGCTGAGATCAAGTTGAGTGGTGAGGCTGTATGTAAAAGAACTGAATCTGTTGAGTTGATAGAAAATAAGAAGGATTTGCCAATTTTATCTCAACGTGATTTTGAAGAGCGTGAAGTATGTTTCGAAGATTCAGAGAATATTGCCATGGACGAAGATTTTGACAATTGTATTGTCGTAAATGAAACAGATAATATAGCAGATGATTTGGGTGATTGCGTAGAATTGACTGAAGAATGTAGCGAATTGGTCACTACATATAATTCATCTGATGAAAAAGCTAGTTATAATTGTGATGAAGATGACACCAATAATACAAATATATCCGGCGTTTATTCAGGGATTTGGGCTGACGATAGCCCATTGAATCCGGAAGATGATAAGACTTCGAACGTCAGCTATAATTCTAGCGTACTTTCTGGGCTGATAGCATTAGTTGGTTCGTTGGCGGTTAGAATTGTCTTCAAGAAACAAGAAGGATTGTGCAAGTAGATATATAATAAGCGTATGAATGATAAAGAAAATACTATTAATGTCGCTCGTGCCATTATTCGCATTGGCGACGCCGCTGAAAAAGCCAAAGATTATGGTTTGTTGAAGTCGCTAGAGGAAATGGTTGATCAGTTGACTCGACATAACGTTAAAGACGCTGAGGTTGATATGCAGTTGTTGTTGGAGTATGTTAAGTCGTTGAACGATTGTGAATATTGCCGAGAATCTAACGGCGAGATGAGCACTGCCGATTTGGTAGATGAAATAAATCGACAATTAGCGCGTCTTAGTCAGGAGCAAGTGGATAATTCTAGTAAATTGGCTTTGGAATTTGAGCCGACAGTTCATTTAGTGACTGCGAATTATGCCAAGGATGAGAATGGGACGACTTCTGGCGTATCAATAGCTTTGGTTTTTAATAGAGATGGCTCAGTAAGTGCACCGCGTGATCATTTCTTGAATGCGGAATTGCTTAATTATTTTAATGATAAACATCAGGTCAATTATAAATTTATTGAAGATGATTTACCGCTGAAACTTCAGGATTATCAATTAGTTGCGGGAACGGCGGAAGTGCGAGAAATTCTGCCGCGGGAATTAGAAGTGATAGATTTTTAAAGTTTTATGAAAATCTCCGTACACATTAAACCAAACTCTCGCCATCGTGAGGAAGTTGTGAAAAATGACGATGACACATTGACGGTTTATGTCAAAGCTCCAGCAATTGAAGGTCGAGCCAACGCGGTGGCTATTAAATTATTGGCAAAACATTTTAAGGTTGCGTTGTCCAAAGTTAAATTAGTGCGTGGTGCAACTTCAAAGTATAAGATATTTGAGATTGATTAAGTTTATGGATAAACGGCGCCCGGTGTCATATCACCGATTAAATTTTGTACCGTTACGAATGAATAGCCTTGTTGTTTGAGTGAGTCAAGAATGCAAGGAACGGCATTTACGGATGTCTGATGAATATCGTGCATTAAAATCACAGCTCCGTTGTGAGCGCCAGCGACAGCCCTTGAACAGACTATCTCACTATTACGATCAGCCCAGTCGCGCGTATCGACAGACCATAGAATAGACGACATTCCACGTTGACGGAACTGCTCCAAAACTGTCCGATTAAACGCGCCGTATGGCGGACGTATGATATTTGGCTTGATGCCGACTGCTTGTTTTATGGCATTATTTGTTTGGTCAATTTCGCTAGATAGTTGCTCTATTGAAACCTTATTTAACTCTGGATGCGACCAAGAGTGGTTGCCTAATTGATGCCCGCGCGACTGCATACGACGTAACGTGTTGGCGCGTGCTGAAACTTTGCTTCCAATTAGGAAAAATGTCGCCTTGGCGTCGTATTTATCCAATATATCCAACAGTTTTTCGGTGTATGGACCGGGTCCGTCATCAAAAGTTAGAGCAATTGTTTTATTTGCGACGATAGGTGTTGGAGCTGCAGGTGTTGGTTTTGGTTTTTCTGCGGGTTTGGGGATATTAGCGAATTTTCTCGCCGTTGGGTTTTGTAGATATTTAGAGACGGAGGAAATTGGCACGGTAATTGTTAATTCGCCGTAAGATGATGGTAGTAGCGACGCCTGACCAAGCGGCCAAGCCAGTGCATTGCCGTCGTTGGTGATGATAAAGTTAGACAAAGCTTCTTTATTTATGATTTCGTTCAGGTCAATTTCTGGCTGTTGACGCTGTTTGATGGTCTGAGAAACGCTATTTTTGGCAGCGGATATGATTGCTTCGGCGGCTTCATCAGATTGTTCAGTAAAATCAGTCAAGCTGACGACTTCGCCAGATTTTTTGTCGAAAGTCCAAAATTGTGTCACTGATGCTGGATGCGCGCCGTTCATATCCTGCTTAATATTGACGACAATCGACAGTGCTTCTGAAGTGTTGTATGTGACTTGATAGCTAATCGTTTCGGTCATTGGCTTGTCAAACACTGTCGCCAGTAAAACCGTATTTTGAAAATCGCGATCAATTTTATCAATCGACTCGCTAATTAAGCGATTAATTTTTTCATTTTTCCGTGATCGGATATTCAATTGAAACTTTTTCTCGTTTGTTATCTCTGGTGACAAATTTTGAGCGAATGCCAGAATATTTCGAGTCGGCAAAATAATACTTTTCGTCAGATGGCGCAGTCGTTTGTCGTGAGTGTGATTGATTGAGGAAATATATCCCAAATAGCCCTGCCGAAAATAGCAATATTAAAAACGGTATGATAATAAATAGTTTTTTCGATTTTGGTTTTGCTTTTTTTCTCTGAATGCGCATACTATAAGTATAGCACTAGTACTTTGGTTTTGTTATTATTGATAATAAGTAGAGACTAGCTTGATCAAAATTACAACAGAGAGGAATTTACGAAGTGGAACTTGAGCCAATTATAAAAGTCGATAAACTCGTTAAAACTTATGATGGAGATAACGTGGTCGACGGCGTGTCGTTTGAAGTTAAAAAGGGCGAGATATTTGGGATTCTTGGTCCTAACGGCGCGGGCAAAACAACAACGTTGGAAATGCTGGAAGCGCTCAGACCAATTGATGGCGGCGTGGCTACAATTGACGGCATAGATGTCGCTAAGAAACCTAAGGATATTAAGAATATAATTGGTATTCAGCTTCAGTCGACGGCTTTTTATGATAAACTGACTTTGCGTGAACAATTGAAAATGTTTGGTAGTTTATATGGTCGAACAGTTGATACTGAGGCGCTGCTTGCTAAGGTTCAGTTGACAGAAAAGGCTAAGAATTACGTCGAGCAGCTTTCTGGTGGTCAAAAACAGCGTTTTGCGATTGCTTCGACATTGGTGAATAATCCAAAAGTGTTGTTTCTGGACGAGCCGACCACGGGGCTTGATCCGCAGGCGCGTAGAAATTTGTGGGATTTGATTAAGGAAATCCGCGATGAGGGAATTACGATTCTTTTGACGACGCATTATATGGACGAAGCAGAATTATTGTGCGACCGTCTGGCAATTATGGATAGTGGTAAGATTATCACAATTGATACGCCACATAATCTTATCCAGCAATTATTGGCGCGCGGCTTTAAGAAGGAGCAAGTTGTTGAGCAAGCCAACTTAGAGGACGTATTTATTGATTTAACAGGAAAGGCAATTCGAGATTAATATGAAAAAAATACTGGATTGGAATATTCGGGCAAGTTCGCGCTCAGCAAAAGCGTTTCGTTCGAGATAAAATGGCGCTATTTTTCACCTTTCTTTTTCCGCTGATTTTTCTATTGGTTTTTGGGTCAGTTTTTAGTAATGATTCGACCAGTTTTGATATTGCAATTGTCAATAATTCGCAGACGGAATTTGCCAAAAGTTTCGTTAAAAATGCCAAAGAAAATTCGAAGGATTCGATTCTCAAAATTAAAGACGTTAAAGATATGAATGACGCACGCGAAAAAATGAAGCGGTCGGAGCTTAACGGTATTATTGAGCTTCCAAGCGATTTTGGTGTGATAAAAAATAATGGCAATCATCCTATTCCAACAGGCACTGTGAGTGTTATTTACTCCAAGGGTTCTGAACAAACAGGCGGCGCGTTGGTGGCAGTGATGAACCAAATTACCAATAACATCAATATTCAAATGGGTCAACCTGAAGCTCCGCTTAAAGCTGTTGGTAAAGCGATTGGTGATGAGCAATTAAAATCGTTTGACTACATATTTACGGGGCTATTAACTTTCAGCTTAATAAGTATGGGTATTTTTGGCTTGGCTAATCAAATGCCAGCCGAAAAGAAGCGTGGCTCGTACCGACGCTTACGTGCAGCGCCGTTTACTTCTGGTCAGTTGATTATCTCTACAGCAATTCACTATACGATTATTTCCTTGCTTAGCTTGATCATGATGGTTGTTGCTGGCACTTTGATATTTCACTTTAATATGCGAGGCGATTGGGCACTGTTTGTGGCTATATCTGTATTATCAGCATTCATGATGGTGGGAATAGGGCTATTGATTGCTGGCTGGTCGAAAAACGAAGATCAGTCTTCCGCATTAAGCAATTTGATTTCTTTTCCAATGATGTTTCTGTCTGGCACATTTATCCCACTTTATCTATTTCCAGAATGGTTGCGAAGCGTTGCTCAATTTGTTCCCATAACTCCAATCACGGATGGTTTTCGGCTAATTATGACTGAGCACGCAAGTTTTATGGAAGTCTTACCACAATTTGGAATTATCGCGGCTTGGACTTTTGCTGTCTATTTCTTAGCCATTAAGCTATTTAGGTGGGAATAACTATCCAAGGATAGTGAAATAAATAGAAAAACGTCATGCTCACTATAGGCGGATACTTGATATTTTTGACAATGGGAGTTGTTTAATTCCGCGCGATAAATCAAATAATTATTCTATGCCGCCAGCCTTAAGAATGCTTCTTAATCCGTTTTTCTCCACCGATGAATCCGCT